>Ga0163152_10000165_pt1 | contig 111056 bp, 90 predicted proteins | sample OliLakLV19MP8IB2_FD_148635 | JGI IMG/M metagenome (GOLD analysis project Ga0163152, IMG submission 148635) | Freshwater microbial mat bacterial communities from Lake Vanda, McMurdo Dry Valleys, Antarctica - Oligotrophic Lake LV.19.MP8.IB-2 | ecosystem: Environmental > Aquatic > Freshwater >...
GGGCGGGCCGTTGCCGTAGAATTCACCCAGCCGATGGTGATGGAGGAACGCGAGGAGGGTCTTGCCTGTGGAAGAGCAGTGCAATTCGGCGAGGAAGCCCGGGCGGGAGGCGGCGCGCAGCGGGTGGGGGCTGTCCTGCACGGCGACGATGAGCGAGCGGTCGTCGCAGGGGATCGCGAGGTGGGAGGTCTCGTCGGTCGCGCCCGTGAGTTTCTCGAGGATGGGAATGGCGGCGGTGCGGATCTCCGTGCCGGCCAGCGAGGCGTTGCCGAGTTGGATGAGCACCGGCCCCAGTTCGTAGAGCGCGCCGTTTTTGCGGACCAGGCCCTCGAGATGCAGCGTGCTCATGATGCGCAGGGTGGTGGTCACGGGGATGCGGAGCGTGCGGCCGATGTCGGCAATCTTGAAGCCCTCGGGGCTGCCGCCGAGCAGCTTGAGGATGCGGCAGGCGTTGCGCAGGTTGGGGATGACGTAGCGTTCCTGGTTGGAAGCGGACATGGCGGGAGGGGGGTGGGGCGGCGGCTGGGACAGGCGAAAGCGACGGGAGCCTGAATGTTCAGGGGTGAATTACAACTTCATTGGCGAATCTCGTTCTAATAATAATAAATACGCCCATGAGCTGGGCGCCGGCGGCCTTAAATCTTGCAAGACGTTCCCCCCAACCCGCTGCCGGTCCGCCCGCCGTGCGGCCTTATTTTCTTACTGACAGATAAGTTTTTTGTTGAGTCCTGCTTTTCTTTTAGTTCACATGTGGAAGTAAAGTTCATTAGTGAAATACCCCCTCTAGCGTTTTGCCCCCACCTCTGCCCCTGAACGGTCCGCGGCCACGCGGATTTGCGTCGGTGGGGCTGTCTTTTGTTCAAACCCTGACCCCAACCCCCGCCCAGCCATGGAAAACACCCCCATCCGCTGGCAACGTCTGCCGGCCCTGACCCGCCAGCTTGTTGCCTCCACCCTCAACGGCCGCCCGAGCGCCCGTTTGCTCTGCACCCTGGCCCTCGCCACCGGCCTGGCCGTTTCCACAATGCAGGCCCAGTCCGGCACCGGCAGCGTCAACGGCCGCGTGCTGAACGTCGGTAACAGCAAATATGTCGCCAACGCCGTGGTGACCGTCGAGGGCACCACGCTCGAGACCCTGACCAACGAGTATGGCGAATACCGCCTGGGCGATGTGCCCGCCGGTGATGCGATGATCAAGGTCGTCTCCAGCGGCCTCGATACCGAGACCGCCACGGTCGCGGTGACCGCCGGCGCCACCGCCACCAAGGACTTCGATCTCACCAGCGCCGAGCGCTACGGTGACGACAAGACCGTCAAGCTCGACACCTTCGTCGGCGCGGCTACCTACGCCAAGCGCCTCAAGATCTTCGCCAACGTGCGCAATATCTTCAACAAGCCCCAGGTCCTCCAGCGCTACTCGGAGACCGCCGGCACCGCGCCCTACGCCGTCAACTACCAGCAGGAGGAGTTCGGCATCCAGATCGCCGTCGGGATCAAGGGCACGTTCTAAGCGCCCGGCGTCATAATCCTCATGATCATCCGCTGCCCGGGGCTTCCGCCCCGGGCGGCATTATCGGCCAACCAACGATTCCCTCGCCGCCACCGGCGTTATCGTTCAAGTTCGGGCATCCTTCCCATGCAAATTCACGAAACCAGCTCCCCGCGCACCGCGCCCACCCTGCCGACCGAGCAACTCCGCGCGGAGTTCCTCATCAGCGGCCTCTTCGCCCCCGGCGCGGCAAACTTCCGCTACTGGGAGACCGACCGGACCATCGTCGGGGGCATCACGCCCGGTGCCGCGCCGCTCGACCTGCCCAATCCCGCGGAGGTCCGCAGCGCGTTCTTCCTCGAGCGGCGTGAGGCCGGCGTCATCAACCTTGGCGGCCCCGGCAGCATGACCGTCGACGGCACGGTGTATCCGATGGAGTCCCTCGACACGCTCTACCTCGGCCGCGGGGTGCAGGCGGTCTCGTTTGCCTCGCGCTCGGCCGACACGCCGGCGCGCTTCTATTTCCTGTCCTACCCGGCGCACGCCGTCTACCCGGTCCGGCACATCCCGCTCAAGGACGTCACGGGGGCCCGCCTCGGCGCGCGCGAGACCGCCAACGAGCGCATGCTCTTCAAGGTGATCCACCCCGGCGCGTTCCCCACCTGCCAGCTCGTCATGGGCTTCACCCGCATGGAGCCGGGCAGCGTCTGGAACACCATGCCGCCCCACACGCACCTCCGCCGCTCCGAGGTGTATTGTTATTTCAACGTCCAGCCCGCCCACGCCGTGTTTCACTTCATGGGCGCACCCACCGCCACCCGCCACCTTCTGGTGCATGATCTCGACGCGGTTCTCTCCCCGCCGTGGTCCATCCACAGCGGCGTCGGCACCGCGGCCTACGCCTTCGTCTGGGGCATGGGCGGCGAGAACCAGGAATTCGCCGACATGGACCCCGCGCCGGTCGCGCAACTGCGATGAGCCTTTCGTTCCCATGCGGCAAGCGGGTAGGGGCCGTTGCCCCCCACGGCCCGGGCGCTTGAGGGCAAGCGCCCCTACCGATTACACCATGCCTTCCATCCTCGATAGTTTTCGTCTCGACGGCAAAGTAGCGATCGTCACCGGTGCCTCCCGCGGCCTCGGGGCCGCCATGGCGCAGGCTCTCGCCGAGGCCGGCGCCGACCTCGTGCTCGTCGCCCGCGGCGACATGGCCGCGCTGGAAAAATCCATCGCCGCCGCCGGCCGCCGCAGCGTGGTCGTGGCCGCCGACGTCGGCACCCCGGCCGCCGCCGCGAAGATCGTCGCCGCCGCCTACGCCGCCTTCGGCCGCGCCGACATCCTCGTCAACAACGCCGGCATCATCCGCCGCGCCAACCTGCTCGAGTTTTCCGAGACCGACTGGAACGACGTGCTCAACGTCAACCTCACCGGCGCCTTCCGCCTCAGCCAGCGCTTCGCCGCGGAGCTCGTCGTGCGCAAGTCCCCGGGCAAGATCATCAACATCGCCTCGATGCTCTCCTTCCAGGGCGGCATCCGCGTCGTCTCCTACACCGCCGCCAAGAGCGCGCTGGCGGGCGTCACTCGTGCCATGGCCAACGAGCTCGCGGCGCAGGGCATCAACGTCAACGCCGTCGCGCCGGGCTACATGGCGACGGACAACACGGCCGCCCTGCAGGCCGATCCGCTGCGCAACAAGGCCATCCTCGACCGCATCCCCGCCGGACGGTGGGGCACCCCCGCTGATCTTTCCGGCGCGGTAATCTTTCTCGCCGCCCCGGCGTCAGACTACATGCACGGCCACATCCTCGCGGTTGATGGGGGCTGGCTCGTGCGCTGACCCCCCCATGCCTTCGTCCACGATAGCACACTGCTGGAGCGCGCTGACCCCAGCGCGCTTGGTTCGATGGCATCCCAAGCAGCGCGTTGGGGTCAACACGCTCCACCTCATGAAATCGTCACGCCTGTTCATCTTGCTCTTCGCGTCGGCCGTGGCCGCGCTCGCCGCCGACAAACTCACGGTCACCGTCACGAACGATTATGCCGCCGCCCGCCCCGCCGAGACCATCACGGTTCCCTGGGCCGACGTGAACCAGGCCCTCCCCGGCGCGCTCCTGCAGCGCATCGCCGTCAAGGATGCCGCCGGCCACGTGCTGCCCTACCAGGTCACCAACGTCGCCCCCCAGGCCAAGGACCCGAAGGGCGAGGGCATCGCCTACGGCGAGCTCATCTTTCAGCACAACTTCGCGGCCGGCGAAAAATCCGCCACCTTCACCGTCGAAAAAATCGACACCGTCGCCCCCGTCTTCCCGGCCAAGGTGTCCGCCCGCTACGTCGGCGAGCGGCTCGACGACTTCGCCTGGGAAAACGACAAGGTCGCCCACCGCACCTACGGCCCCGCGCTCGCGGCCCCGGCCGCCCCCGGTTCCGGCAAGGAGGTCCTCGTCACGAGCGGCCTCGACATCTGGAGCAAGCGCGTGGACTACCCGATCGTCGACCGCTGGTATAACAAGGGCCACGACCACTACCACAAGGACGAGGGCGAGGGCATGGACATGTATCAGGTCGGCATCACCCGCGGCTGCGGCGGCACCGGCATCTGGGACGGCAAGCAGCTGCACGTCGGCCGCAACTACCAGACCTGGCGCGTTCTCGCCAACGGCCCGATCCGCGCCATCTTCGAGCTCAGCTACGACACCTGGTCGGCCAACGGCGTCTATGTCACCGAGGTCAAGCGCTTCACGGTCGACGCCGGCAGCAACCTCGACCGCATCGACAGCACCTTTACCGCCGCCGGCAATGTGAAGGAGCTCACCGTCGGCCTCGGCCTGAACAAGAATCCCGCCGACCGTGGCCAGGATCCGGTCATCGCCCTTGCCCCGGTCGCGGGCGACGGCTCGTTCACCCAGTGGGTCGTGCAGAAGACCAACGGTGCGCTCGGCACCGCGCTCATCGCGCCCGACGGTTTCGTCGGTTTCGCCGAGGACGAGCGCAACCACCTCGTGCTCGCCAAGGCCGCCTCCGGCACGCCGCTCCGCTATTACGCGGGCGCCGGCTGGTCCAAGGCCGGCGAGTTCACCACGGCGGAAGCCTGGAACGCCTACGTCGCCGCCTTCGCTGCCCGCCTCAAGTCCCCCCTCAAGATCACACTTACTCAATGAGGTCCGCCCGCCGCCGCCTCCTGTCCCTCCTCGCCCTGTTCACCGCTTGCGCCCGGGGCGCGGCGGCGGATGACGGTTCGGTGCTGGCCCTGATGGAACGCGCCGCTGACTGGCAGCTCGCACACATGGACAACGCGGCTCCCGGCGAGCGGAAGGCTGACGGTTGGATCAAGGGCGCGTTCTACACCGGCGTGATGGCGCTGGCCCGGGACTCAGCGAGCCCGCGCTTCCACGACGCCATGCTGAAGATGGCGGACGGCAACCAGTGGCAGCCGGCCCGCCGGCCTTACCATGCCGACGACCACGTCGTCAGCCAGACCTACCTCGACCTCTACTTGCAGCAGCGCGAGCCGCGCATGCTGGCGCCGACCAAGGAACGCTTCGACTGGATCCTCGCCCACCGCGCAACCACGTCCCTCCTCTTTGACCGCAAGACGAACCCGCAGAACCAGGAACGCTGGTCCTGGTGCGACGCCCTGTTCATGTCGCCGCCCGCCTGGGTGCGCCTATGGAAGGCCACGGGTGATCAGCGCTACCTCGACTTCGTGGTCGAGGAATGGTGGGTCACTTCGGACTACCTCTACGACCAGGAGGAACATCTCTATTTCCGCGACAGCACGCTGTTCGAGAAGCGCGAGGCCAACGGCAAAAAGATCTTCTGGAGCCGCGGCAACGGCTGGGTGATGGGCGGCCTCGTGCGCCTGCTCGAGCTGCTGCCTGCCGACCACGCGGCGCGGCCGCGCTTCGTGCAGCAGTTCCGCGAGATGGCGGACAAGATTATCACGGTGCACCAGGCCGACGGTTTCTGGCGCGCGAGTCTCCTCGCCCCGGAGCACTACCCGAGGCAGGAGACGAGCGGCACCGGTTTCTACACCTACGCGCTCGCCTGGGGCATCAACCAGGGCCTGCTCGACCGCGCGAAGTTCGAGCCGTCCGTGCGCCGCGCCTGGGCTGCGCTCGCCCGCTGCGTGAACGCCGACGGCAAGCTTACCCACGTGCAGCCGGTCGGCTTCACGCCGGTCACCTTCGATTCCGAGTCCACCGAACCCTTCGGGGTCGGCGCCTTCCTCCTCGCGGGTAGCGAAGTCCGCCGGCTGCCATAACCTTCCCCCGCTTTCCCCATGAAGACTGTGTCCTGCTTTTCCGTGCGCGGCGCCCTCCTGATCGCCGGGCTGCTGACCACCGCGACCGCGCAGATGGCCGCGCCCAAGTTCAACGGCGCCACCCCCCTCGAGTGGTCGATCAAGCTGGCCGACTCGGAAATGGCTCGCAGCGGCGACCGCCATTTCTTCGGCGGCTCCCACCCGCGCGCGCGCATCGATTACACCACGTCCTTTTTCGGCACGTCGCTCGTCAAGCTCGCCGACCGCACCGGCCACCAGGCTTACGCGGACTACGGCCTGAAGTTCGGCACCTCCTTTGTCGCCGCCGACGGCTCCATCCACACTTACAAGCTGGAGGACTACAACATTGACAACATTCCCCCCGGGAAGGTGCTGCTGCTGGCGTGGGAGCGGGGCGACCACTCACCGGCCCTGAAGCAGGCCATCGATGCGCTTTACGGCCAGATGCAGAAGCAACCGCGCACCAGTGACGGCGGCTACTGGCACAAGCTGCGTTATCCTAATCAAATGTGGCTCGACGGCCTGTTCATGGCCGCACCCTTCCTCGCGCACTACGGCAAGGTCTTCGAGGAGCCGGCTGCGTTCGACGAGGTCGCGAAGCAGATCCTGCTGATGGACCAGCACGGCTACGACGCGAAGACCGGCCTCTATTATCACGCCTGGGACGAGACTCGTTCGCGCCCATGGGCCAACCAGCAGACCGGCCAGTCGCCCAACTTCTGGGGTCGCGCCGTCGGCTGGTATGCCATGGCGATCGTTGACTCGCTCGATTTCTTCTCGCCCACGCATCCCGAGGTCGAGCACCTCAACGAGGTGTTACGCAAGGTCGCCGACGGCATCGTGAAGTGGCAGGACCCGAAGACCGGTCTCTGGTGGCAGGTGCTCGACCAGGGCGCCCGCGAGGGCAACTACCAGGAGGCCACCGCCTCCTGCATGTTTGTCTACACCCTCGCGAAAGGCATCAACCGCGGCTACCTGCCGCGCGAGAAATACCTGCCCGCGCTGCTGAAGGGTTACGAGGGCATCCTCCGGGACTTCATCCGCCATAATAGCGACAACTCCATCAGCCTCACGCGTTGCTGCCAGGTCGCCGGTCTCGACTACACCAACTCCAAGGGCCAGCCGCGCGACGGCTCGTTCGCCTACTACGTCGGCGAGCCCATCGTGGACAATGACCTGAAGGGCATCCCGGCCTTCATCCTCGCAGGCATCGAGCTTGAGCAGCTGCTCGGCGCGAAGGAAACCACCTTCATGGCGCGTGGCTGGGCCGACTGCGAGACGGTGCTGGCCCGCATCAAGGCGCCGACGTTCCCCGACCGCGATTTCCCCATCACCGATTTCGGCGCCAAAGCGGGCACGGATGCCACCGCGGCCATCACCGCGGCGATCGAGGCCTGCACCCAGGCCGGCGGCGGCCGCGTCGTGGTCCCAGCGGGCGAGTGGCTCACCGCCGCCCTCACGCTCAAGAGCAACGTCAACCTGCACGTCAGCGAGGGCGCCACGCTGCGCTGGGTGTTCGCGCCCGCGCGCTATCCGATCGTCTACACCCGCTGGGAGGGGGTGGAGCTCATGAATTACTCGGCCTTTATCTACGCCTACGGCCAGGAGAACATCGCCGTCACCGGCAAGGGCACGCTCGATGGCGGCGCCGACTGGGACACGTGGTGGAGCTGGAACAAGCGCGGCGACGCCGTGAAGAAACAGAAGCCCGCCCGCGACCGCCTGATCGAGCTGGGCGAGAAGAACGTGCCGGTCACCGAGCGCATCTTTGGCGAAGGCAGCTTCCTCCGCCCGAACTTCATTCAGCCGTATAACTGCCGGAACATCCTCATCGAGGACGTGACCATTCTCCGCTCTCCGATGTGGGAGATCCACCCGGTGCTGTCGTCGAACATCACGGTCCGCGGCGTGAAGATCAACTCGCACGGCCCGAACAACGACGGCTTCGATCCTGAGTCGTCGCGCGACATCCTGGTGGAAAACACGATCTTCGACACGGGCGACGACTGCATCGCCATCAAGTCCGGCCGCAACGGCGACGGCCGCCGCGTCAACGTGCCTTCCGAGAACATCGTCATCCGCAACTGCGTCATGAAGGCCGGCCACGGCGGCGTCGTACTCGGCAGCGAGTGCACCGGCGGCATCCGCAACGTCTTCATCGAGAACTGCGCGATGGACAGCCCCGAGCTCGACCGTGCGCTCCGCTTCAAGAACAACGCCGTCCGGGGGGGCATCCTCGAGAACGTCTTCATGCGCCACGTGAAAATCGGCCGGGTGGGGGAGGCGGTCCTCACCATCGACCTGCTCTACGAGGAGGGCACCAAGGGCGCGTTCCAGCCCATGGTGCGCAATGTTCAGCTGGACAACATCACCAGCTCCGCCAGCCCGCGGGTCTTGTTCATTCGCGGCTTCGCGGGTGCCATCATCGATAACATTCGGATCAGCAACTCCACCTTCCGCGGTGTCACCGAGACGGAGGTTGTCACCCACACGGGTTCCGTCAGCTTCAAGAACGTCACGATCGAACCCGCCAAGCCGGGGCGCGGCCTCAATTCCGTCGGCTCGCCCGCCGGCCCGCGCCCCGCAGCGCCCAAGAAATAACTTCCGCCGCCCCAACCCCGACCTCTCCTCCATGACCAACGTTGCCCCGACCTCCACCGGATCCGTAATCGGCCGTTACCGCTGGCGCATCTGCGCCGTGCTGTTCATGGCCACCACCATCAACTACATCGACCGGAACGTCTTCTCGTTCACGATGCTCGATACCACGTTCCGGCACCAGATGCTGGGCATCCCGCTCGATCAGGCGCTGACCGATGCGGACATGGCGGTGTTCCGCGAGAAGATGAGTCACCTCGATGCCATCTTCAAATACTGTTACGCTTTCGGCTTCCTGCTCGCCGGCTGGATGATCGACCGCATCGGCGTGCGCCGCGGCTATGCCACCAGCATCACCGCCTGGAGCATCGCCGCCACCGGTCACGGGCTCGTGCATTCCGTGTTCGGCATGGCCTGGGCCCGCGGCCTGCTCGGCGTGGGCGAGGCGGGCAACTTCCCCGCCGCCATCAAGACCGTCTCGGAATGGTTCCCCAAGAAGGAGCGCAGCTTCGCCACCGGCATCTTCAACGCCGGCGCCAATGTCGGCATCATCCTCACGGCCATCTTTGTGCCGATCATCGTCCTGCACTGGGGCTGGCGCGCCAGCTTCATCATCACCGGCGTCGTCGGCACCTTCGTGCTCTTCTGGTGGCTGGCCGTCTACCGCAAGCCGCACGAGCACCCCAAGGTCACGCCCGCCGAGCTCGCCTACATCCAGCAGGACGGTTCGCCCGACACGGAGAAGCCCGTCAAGTGGCGCGAACTCGTGAAATACCGCGCCACCTGGGCCTTCGCCATCCCCAAGTTCATGACCGACGCCATCTGGTGGTTCTACCTGACCTGGCTGCCCACCTTCTTCAACAGCAACCCTGAGTTCCCGACCAAGGTGGACCTCAAGCAGGTCGGCCTCCCGTTCCTCGTCATCTATCTCGTCTCAGACGGCGGCAGCATCTTCTTCGGCTGGCTGGCCACCAAATTCATCGGGATGGGCTGGAGTGTGAACAAGGCGCGCAAGGTCACCATGCTCATCTGCGCGCTGTGCGTTGTGCCCATCGTCTTTGCCTCCATGACCAGCAGCCTTTGGGTCGCCATCGCGCTCATCGCCCTCGCCACCGCGGCGCATCAGGGCTGGAGCGCCAACTTGTTCACGACCGTCTCCGACCAGTTTCCCCGCCGCGCGGTGGGCAGCGTGGTCGGCATCGGCGGCCTGATGGGCGGCCTCGGTGGCGCCCTGCTCGCCGCCAAGGTCGGCTTCATCATCAACACCGGCGGCTACGTGCCCCTCTTCGCCATCGCCGCCTCGGCCTACCTGCTCGCCCTGCTCGTCCTCCAGACCCTCTCGCCCAAGCTGGAGACGGTCAAACTCGCGGAATGATCCGTGGCCTGCTGCTGCTTGGCGCCCTGCTGCCGGCCGCTCTGGCCGGCGCCGTGCGCTGGAAGGCGCGAAAAGGAGTCATACTGTACCTTTTACCTCGGGATCGAATTCATCGGCCGAGCTTCACGGGGGGTAAATGGTAAAGCATGACCCCTTTAGTCCTCTCGCAAAAAATCACCGCCCGCCAAATCTAAAAATACGCCCGCCCGAGGCTGAGACTTTTTCAGCAGAATCGTAGTTTGTAGTCGGCCCTAGTTTCTTGGAGGGAAGCAAAAAGGGTCATCTTTAATGTTTTCAGTAGCGACATGGATGGGGTCGCGCCATCCCTCGGCCTTTCGGCGGGGCCTGGGCGGGAAATCAGGCATTTATCGCCGCTCGCGTAATCCGGGCTGGCCAGCGGCGTCTGCCAGTTATCCGATTCCGTTTTGCGCGCACTTCCTTACATCGCCCTCCGACTCCTCCTGGTTGCCTTGCTGCCGGGCGTCCGGCTGGCCGCCCAGACCACGCCCGAGGTGGACCCGGCGCTCACCCTGCCCAAGTTCGAGGTGAAGGAACACACGGCGGACGAAGACCATGACGCCACCGGTCTGGGCTCGCACGAGGAGGACCTGCGCAGCGCGCCGTTCGCCAACGAGCTGACCATGGCGGACCTCGCCGCCGAGGAGGGACTCAGCCTGGAGACCGCGGCGGAACTGGCCGCCATCAGCACGACCTCGCCCGCCGCCGTCGCCGCCGGCGAGGAACGGTTGAACCTGCGCGGTTTCCCGACGCCGACGCTGCGCAACGGTTTCATCCAGATCGGCATCCTCGAGACGTTAAACGTCGGCAAGACGGTCGTCATCCAGGGCCCGCTCGTGCCGGTGCTGGGTCGGGCGGCGCCGGGCGGCATTCAGGATTTCATCACCACGCGGCCGCAGGCGAAGAACCGCAACCGGTTGGAGGCCTCGGCCAGCACGTTGCACCGGCAGAAGGTGTCGGCGGAGGCCACCGGCACCCTGCGCAAGAACAAGCTCTGGCACCGCCTCGCCGTGGACTGGTCGCGCCGGACCGGGCCGGAGGAATTCGTGCGCGAGCAGGACCTGTTTGTCAGCGGCGCGCTTACGGTGAAGCACAGTCGCGCCGCCAGCAGCCTTATCAGCGTGGATTACCGCCGGCTCGATGCCGGGGTGACGCCCGGCATCCCCGAATACAAGCTGGCCGCCGGCCAGAAAATTCTCGGGCCCTACCTGCCGCTGGCCCTGTTCAACGCCAACGGTCCGGATGCCGGTGTGCTGCGCCAGAGCCTGGTGGCCGGCGCGCAGTTTGAGGGCCAGCTCAACCGGACGCTCGCCCTGCGCGCCGCCGTCGAGGGCTGGTGGCGTTCGATCGACCAGGATCGTTTCACCACCTCGCAGCTGGGGCTGGACACCGGGCTCTTCGAGGGCACGCGTGAGCCGCGCCACCTCGAGCAGCGCCAGCACGCCCTGGCTACGCACCTCGAGCTGACGGCGCGTTTCCGCACGGGCACCCTCGAGCACAAACTGCTCGGCTATGCCGGGGTGACCTGGGGCGACTACGAGCGCGGCGAGCGCGCGCTGTCGGCTGCGGACCGGAACGCCCTGCCGCTTTCGGTCCGCCGCTTCGATCCGGCCGCGCCGGACTATTATTTCCCGGAGTTCAGCGCGACCCTCTACTCCCGCGTGCTGGCCGACCGCGGCGAGAGCGCGCGCTACACCTCGGCGGAGGTCAGCGACCGCGTGGCGTTCGCCCGGGGGCGCACGGTGCTGACGAGCGGCCTGCGGCTGGACGAGGTGGACCTCACGGTGGACGACCGGCGGGCCACGGCGCCGCTGCCGCACACCCGCGACCGCACGGCCCAGTTGAGCTACCATGCCGGCGTCAACCATCAGCTGGTCCGCAACCGCGTGCTGGCCTTCGCGAGCGTGAGCACGGCCTTCGATCCCTCCACGCCGGTGGACGCGCGCACCGGCCGGATCCAGGAAAACGAGACGACGATTGGCTACGAGGGCGGGGTGAAGGGCCGCAGCCGCGCCGGTCGGCTGGATTATTCCGCGTCGGCCTTCCTGCTCTACAATCGCCACATTGCCCGCCGCAACCCGCTCTACGACGACCCGGTGTTCGACGCCGGCCAGTCGCAGCCGCAGCTCGTCGCCGCCGGCGAGGAGCGTTTCACCGGCGTCCGCACGGAGCTCCGCTACAAATTGTCCGACACTTGCAACGTGGCCTTCCGCGGGGTTCATCTGGCGGCGGTCACGACCAAGTCGCCCGCGCTCGGGCCGGAAGTGGGCAAGCAGATTGCGCGCCTGCCGGAGGACACCGCGACCGCCCAGTTCCGTTACACCCCACCGAAGGGCACGGGCGCCAATTGGGGCGCGAGCCTCAGCTACATCGGCTCCTACGTGGCCAACTATGAGGACGCCAAACGCGCCTACCTGGCCTATCCCGGCTACGGCCTGCTGGGTCTGAATGCCGGCTATGCGTGGAAGCGCGGGCCGCGGCAGTTCAACGTCGGCCTGAACCTGCGCAATGCCCTCGACCGTGACCTCTTGGCGACCAACGCCCGGGTCGGCGCCGGCCGCGAGATGGGATTCTCCGCGCGGGTGAATTTCTAGGGAATTGTAGGCCGGGATCGCTGATCTCGCCTTTGCGCTCATGTTCGTGGCGGGATCAGCGATCCCGCCCTACATTTTCGACGTCCGGTCGTGTCAGGGCTTGCCGTGCGGGGTGGAACCTAATTCCATGATCACCCGCTTGTTTCATAAGTGAACATCGCGCCATCCCGGTGGCGCCCGAACCCTTTCTCCGCGATGAATAATCCTGATTATCTCAACCAACTGTTCGGACTAACTGGCAAGGTGGCTGTCGTCATCGGCGGTACCGGCGAACTTTGCGGTGCGATGGCCGAGGGCCTCGCGGGCGCCGGCGCCGAGGTCGTCATCGTCGGCCGCAACCTCGACAAGGCCGAGGCGCGCCTGAAGAAAATCGCGGCCGCGGGCGGCAAGGCCTGGTTCCACGCCGCCGAGGCCACCAGCAAGGCGGAGGTCGAGGCCCTGCGCGACGCCGTGCTCAAGCGGTCCGGCCGCATCGACATCGTGGTCAACGGCGCGGGCATCAACTCCGCCACGCCGTTCTTCGACATCACCGAGGAGGAGTTCGACCGCATCGTGCGCGTGAACCTCAAGGGCGTCTTCCTCGGCTGCCAGGTGTTTGGCAAATACCTCGTCGAACAGGGGCAGGGCGGCTCGATCATCAACCTCGGCTCGATGTCGGGCGTTGTGCCGCTGTCGCGCGTCTTCACCTACTCGGCCACCAAGGGCGCCGTGCACAACCTCTCCCTCAACCTTGCCCGCGAGTGGGCGCCGCACAAGGTGCGCGTCAATGTCCTCGTTCCGGGCTTCTTCCCGGCCGAGCAGAACAAGAAGATCCTCTCGCCCGACCGTGTCGCCAGCATCATGGGCCACACGCCGGCCAAGCGCTTCGGCGAGGCCCGCGAACTCATCGGCGCGACGCTCCTGCTCGCCTCGGACGCCGCCGGCTCCTTCATCACCGGCGAGGAACTCATCGTCGACGGCGGCTACCACGCAATGACGATTTGAGCTGGAAAATATTTGGAGGGCTCGCGTCCCTGCGAGCCACGGCCCGGAGAGACCCGGGCCCTCCACCAACCCCTTCCCCCGTGTCCGCCATCAACGATTTCCTCCTGACTAATAACCTGCGCATCGCGCAGAACCCGTGCGTCTCGCCCGACTTCTGCCTCGATTGGTCGTCGCTGCAAAAGGCCTTTGCTGATCCGTCCGCGACCGGACTGACTTTTTATCCCAAGTCCACTTTCGCGACCGCGGCCGGGACCTGGACCTTGGTGGAACAATCGGCGACCGGCGATTGCGCCTGGCGCTTGGAATCCACCACCCGCAGCGACCCGAGCCAGGTGCTGGCGGAGGGCGTTCTCACGAAACCCGGCCGCGCGGCGTTCCCGGCCTCGTGGGGCAATTTGCTCAAGCTGAAGAATCTCATCCAGGAACACGACGCGGGCTCCACCATCTTCCCGACGGCCGGCGCCAACCTCGGCCGCAGCACGCTGGGCGTCGGCGCGCGTTTCACCACGTTGCACTGGCCGGCTGTCGAGTGGGCGATGAGCGCGCTCGAGGTCGGCCTGACGGCCAACCAGAACTCCATCCCGCGCGAGCTGGTCTACGACGTCGACGCCATGCTCGGCAACCGGCTCGACACCGTGCCGTTCCCCTTCATCGGCACCAACGTCCCCGAGGGCCACCAAGGCCAGAGCGTCGAGGGCATGAGTCACGGCTGCGTGCTCTCCAAGCTCAAGACCGGCTTTCACCACCGCCAGATCGCCTGGTCCTTCAACGCCGACCACCAGCCGATCGGCGGCAAGTTCGACGTCCGCGAGGACGCGCTGGTCAAGGGCTGTCTGCTCGCCAGCTACATCACCTTCGACCTCTCGCCCGAGCTCGCCCTCAACCAGCCGGCGAAACTGTCCGACGTGCCCGCGGACATCGTGGCCCAGACCCGCGCGCGCGTCGCCGCCGCGGGCCTGAAGCTGGATGATGCCGCCTTCAACCAGCTGCTCGCGACCGTCTGGACGCCGATGCAGAAGATGAAGCGCCGCGACGAGAAATACGCCGCCGCCCGCGCCGCGGCGTTCACCACCGGCGTGGGCCGCCAGTATCTCCGCGAGCTCTCGATCGACGAACTGCCCGGCCTGACCACGCCCGAGACGACCGCCATCATGCTCGCCCTGTGCGAGGTCCTCGGTATGCCGGTCAACTTCGTGGCGCCCGCCTTCGGGTTCCAGAAGAACACGCCCTATCCGGACAACGCCGCGCTCAAGCAGCTCATTGAGGCCCAGTGGGGCGTCTGCCAGCAGTTCGGCGTGAGCATCGGCTTTCATTCCGGGTCCGGCAAGTCGGCCGAGAACTACCAGGTCATGGGTCAGGTCACGGGCAGCGCCCTCGAGATCAAGACCAGCGGTCGCTACACCTACGAGATGGGCGTGGCGCTCTCGCAGTCGAAGGATCCGGCCGACGCCGCCCTCTGGCGCGACTGGTATAAGTTCACCGTCGACATGTCGGTGGCCGGCGCCTTCAGCGCCGATCCCACCGAGCAGAAGATGGCGCGCATCTTCGTCACCACGTCGCTGGCCGATGGAGGCGGGACGCCCTCGTCCCGCGGGGACCAGCGGGGTGGGGGCACCCCGCCTCCAGACGTCTTTGCCTCCCCCGCCACCTGTCGCGCCGCGCTCGAGGCGCTGCCGCCGTCGGCCGAGCACATGATCTTCTTCGAATACAACTTCCTCTATGTGCTCGCCGCCGGCGGCCAGCCGGAGAAGTCCGCCCTCGGCGACCACACGCCCGCCGGCTACCAACAGCGCGCCCGCTTCTACGCGGTCAGTGCCGAGACGCGCCTCCTGTTCTCGCAGCGCATCGCCGCGTATCTCATCTTCCTCGCCGAGAACACCGGCCTGGCGACCAGGGAGCGCTGCGCCGCGACCAGCAAACTGCTGGCGAGTTATACGACACTCGACGCCATGCTCGGCGATATCAGCCGTTAGCCCATCGGCCATATCAGCCCTATCCACTCATGCGCTCCTTCATCCACGACGACTTCCTGCTGCAGACCGACGCGGCGCGCGACCTGTATCACCACTGCGCGAAGGCCGAGCCGATCTTCGACTATCACTGCCACCTCCCGCAGGCGCTGATCGCCAACAACCACCAGTTCGCCGACCTGTCCGAGATCTGGCTCGGCGGCGACCACTACAAGTGGCGCGCCATGCGCGCCAACGGCGTGTCGGAACGCGTTTGCACGGGCGACGCTTCGCCCCGCAAGAAGTTCGACGCCTGGTGCGCCGCCGTGCCCAATACCCTCGGCAACCCGCTCTACCACTGGTCGCACCTGGAGCTGAAGCGCTACTTTGATATCGACGACATCATCAGCCCGAAGTCGGCCGACAGTATCTGGAAGCGCGCCAACGAGAAGCTGGCCGGCATGCGCATTCACGACATCCTCGCGGCCAACCAGGTTGCCGTCATCTGCACGACCGACGATCCGGCCGATCCGCTCACCGACCACGCAAAAATCGCCAAACTCGGCATCAAGACGAAGGTCTACCCGACCTTCCGCCCGGACAAGGCGCTTGGGGTCAACGCTCCTGCCGCCTACAATGCCTGGCTCGAGAAGCTCGGGGGCGAGGCGAAGACGCCCATCAAGACTTTCGACGACCTGCTCACTGCGCTGAAGCAGCGGCACGATGATTTCCACGCTATCGGCGGCCGCCTGTCCGACCACGGCATGGAGACCGCGCTCGCCGAGCCCTGCACGCACGCCGAGGCGACGGCGATCTTCGACGCGGCCCGCGCCGGCCAGGCGGCCTCGCCCGCCGACTGGGCCAAGTTCGGTTCCTATCTCATGCTCGAGTTCGGTCGCTGGGACGCGAAGCAGGGCTGGACCAAGCAGCTCCACCTCGGCGCGCTGCGCAACAACAACACCCGCCTGCTCAAGGCCCTCGGGCCCGACACGGGTTTCGACAGCATCGGCGACTTCCCGCAGGCTCGCGCGCTCAGCCGCTACCTCGACACCCTCGACTCGACCGGCGAACTGCCGCGCACCGTGCTCTACAACCTGAACCCGGCCGACAACTACGCCTTCGCGACGATGATCGGCAACTTCCAGGACGGCTCCATCGCCGGCAAGATGCAGTTCGGCTCCGGCTGGTGGTTCCTCGACCAGAAGGAGGCGATAGAGTGGCAGCTCAAGGCCCTCGCCAACCTCGGCCTGCTCAGCCGCTTCGTGGGCATGCTGACGGACTCGCGCAGTTTCCTCAGCTATACGCGCCACGAGTATTTTCGCCGCGTGCTGTGCAATATGATCGGCGGTCTCGTCGAGCGCGGCGAGATCCCCTTCGACCGGGAGGAAGTCGGCGGCATGGTGAAGAACATCTGCTTCGCCAACGCCCGCGCCTACTTCCGTCTCGGGCTGGATCCCGCCTACGCGGGGTGAGTTCGGTAGGGGCGGTTGCCACAACCGCCCTTGGACGGGAAGACCGTTGGGGGCAACGGCCCCTGCCGGGTTTGCGGCGGCACCACCGGCCGTCGGTTGATGTCAACTATTGGTTGACATCAGCGCCGGCTGCGGCGCGGCGTTATTTTTGCGCCAGTCAGGTGTATTGTGACGGGCATGTTTCACGCCGGTAACGTTTCGGCGACGGCGGCGGTCGCGCGTTGACCGTTTTTTCCCCGCAGGTTCAGGTCGCGCGTTCCCGTTTACCACGACTATGCGCACACCAAACTGCCTGTTCCACTCCATCGCCCGCGGTTTCCGCGCGATGTTTCTTCTCGCCGCCGCCGCCGTTACCGCGGCGGCGCTTCACGCCCAGGCTACCAGCACCCTGACCGGCCGCGTCACCGATTCCGCCACCCAGCTGGCGCTCGCCGGCACCCGGGTGTCGGTCGCGGGCACGGAGTTGGAGACCTACACTGGTCCGTCCGGAGACTATGTGCTGACCGGCGTGCCGACCGGCCCCCAGACCGTCGAGTTTGGCTACATTGGCTACGGAGAGAGGACGCAGCTGGTGGAGGTGGCCGCCGGGGTCACCACGCGGGCCAACGCCGTCTTTTCGGCCGGCACCGTCGAACTCGATAAGTTCGTCATCACCGGCTCCCTCGTCGGCACGGCCCGGGCCATCAACCAGCAGCGCGGCGCCGCCACGCTCACCAGCATTGTCGCCTCGGACGAGATCGGCCGCTTCCCCGACCAGAACGCCGCCGAGTCACTCCAGCGTCTGCCGGGCGTCTCGCTCTACCGCGACCAGGGCGAGGGCCGCTTCATCGACCTGCGCGGGCTCAACTACATCTACACGGCGGTGACGCTCAACGGCAGCTCGCTCGCCAGCCCCGAACTGGGTGACCGCGCCATCGCGCTCGATGTCGTGCCGTCCGACTCTCTGGCCTCGCTCGAAGTCACCAAGGTGCCGACGCCCGACATGGATGCCGAAGGCTTGGGCGGCACGGTGAATATCCGCACCAAGAGCCCTTTCGACAACACCGGTCGCGAGATCAACGTCACGGCCCAGAGCATCTACACCCGCCTCACCGACGAGTTCGGCTTCAAGGGCAACGCCACGATTTCCGACATCTTGCAGGGCGGCAAACTTGGCGTGCTCGCCGCGGTCACCTGGCAGGAGCGCAACTTCGGCTCCCATAACTTCGAGGAGGACGGCTACAGTTTGCGCTCGGTCACTGGCGGACCTTCGTTCTTCGCCTTGGATAACCTGGCTTTCCGCGATTATGTGATCACCCGCACGCGCTATGGCGCGAGCGGTGCGGTCGAATACCGGCCCGACGCCTTCACCAAGGTGTTTGTGCGCGGCAGCTACAACCGCTTCACTGACACGGAAGACCGGCACCTGCTCTACTTGCCCTTCTCGCGTGGCACCGCCACGGCGATTGACGCCAGCTCGCTCACGGTCACCGGCCTGAGCCGTCCGCGCCGCGACATCCGCATCCGCGAGAAGGACCAGGAGCTCAGGGCCCTCAGCGCCGGGTTCGAGAAGCAGGCGGGCCCGTGGACCTTCGACGCCAAGACTGACTGGTCCGAAGGCATCGAGCGCCGTCCTGGCGAGTTGACCGTCCGCCTCCGCCGCAGCACCAGCGACACGAGCCTGCGCTACAAATTCTCCAGCCTCTATGACGTGACGGTCGAGCAGCTGGCCGGCGCCAGCATCACCGATCCGGCGAACTACAACGCCATCGACCGCATCCAGCTCAACGTGGAGAAGGGCACGGACACCGAGAGCAGCTTCGCCGCCAACGCCCGTTATGACCTGCCCACGGCCACCCCGTCCTACGTGAAGGCGGGTGCCGTGATCCGCTCGAAGGAGAAGGAGAGCCGGGTCGACTCCACGCGCTATGCCGCGCCGGCCACTTTCACCTTCGCCAACCTCGCCGGTGCGACCAACGCCGACTATCCCTACGGCCCCTCGCTGCCGCGCCTCAGCCACGAGGCCGTACTGAATGCCTTCTATCGCAACCTCAGCGCATTCACGCCCACGCTCCAAGTGGCCGACAGCCTGCTGGAGGACTGGAATTCCACCGAGGATGTGCTCGCCGGCTACGTGATGGGCGGCGCCACCGTGGGCAAGACCACCCTGATGGCCGGCTTCCGCGTCGAGCGGACCGACTTCGAGACCACGGGCAACCAGATCCGCGGAGCCGTCATCACCCCGACCGCCGCATCGCGGGATTACACCAACGTCCTGCCCGGGGTGCACCTGCGCCACGACTTCTCCAAGAACCTCGTCGGCCGCCTGGCCTATTCGGGGGCGATCCGCCGGCCGTCGTTCGCCGAGTCGGCCATCTTCCGCAATGTCGCCGATGCCGATACCGACGTGACGGCGGGCAATCCCAACCTCAAGGCCCTCGAGGCCACCAGCTGGGACGCCGCTATCGAGTACTACCTGCCCTCGCTCGGCGTCGTGTCGGCCGCGGTGTTCCACAAGGACATCGAGAATTTCAGCTACGCATTCACCGTCCCGGGCGGCGACCCGGCCTTCCCGACCTACGACCTGATCACCTTCGCCAACGGCAGCGACGGCAAGGTCCAGGGCCTGGAACTCGCCTACCAGCAGCAGCTGCGGATGCTGCCGTCGCCGTTCGACGGCCTCGGTTTCATGGCCAACCTCACGCTCGCGGACAGCACCGCCGAATACCCGACGCGGCCCGGGGAAAAGCTGCCCTTCATCGGCCAGAGCGACCTGACCGGCAACCTGGCGCTGACCTACGAGAAGTCCGGGTTCTTCGCCCGCCTCGCGCTCAACTGGCGCGACGCCCATCTCCGCGAGGATGAGCCCATTGGCAGCAACACCGACGACGACCGCTATATCGACGACTTCTACCAGCTCGACCTTTCCGCCAGCTACCGCTTCCGCAAGAATTGGGAGGTCTTCGCCGAGTTGACGAACCTCACGAACCAGCCCTTCCGCGTTTATTTCAATAGCAGCAACGGCCAGGGCCGGCGCTTGGTGCAGTTCGAGGTATACGACGTTACCGCCAACTTCGGCGTGCGCTGGAAGCTGTAAATCCCTTTGGTTTGGGGTAGCAGTTGCCAGGCGGGCAGGGTTGCCCGCCTGGCTCACCCCCCGCTTTCACCATGAGAATACTGCTCCTCGCTTTCGCCATCCTGCCCGCCATCGCGCGGGCGGAACACGGGCCTTTCCGCGCCGACCTGCCCGCCGGTGCCGCCTACGCGCTGGATGCGCGCCGGCTGCATCCGACCCAGTTCGCGCACGGCTGGCGCGAGGTGATCCACAAGACGGCCAAAATCAACGCCCTGTCGCCCGGCGGGCTGACGGCCTACCTCAAGGACAAGGATGTCCCGGTCGTCATTGGCCCCGGCGGCATCCCTTACCTGACGGACGGGCACCACACGCTGCGCGCGCTGATCGAAGCCACGGCGCCCGACAAGACGGCTTACGGCCACATCCTGGCCAACTGGTCCGGGCTCGAGCCGGCGGCGTTCTGGGCCCGGATGGAGGCGAACAATTACACCTACCTGCGGGACGCGGCCGGTCGCCCCCAGCCGCCGTCGGCCCTGCCGGCGAGCCTGCTCGACATGCAACGCGATCCCTGGCGTGGCCTCGCCTGGGCCGTGATGGAGGAGAACGGCTTCCGGGAGAGAAAGGGTGTGTTCTTCCAGGAATTCCGCTGGGCCGATTACTTCCGCGCCAAGGTCCAATGGGACGAAGCGGACGATGAGGCCTTCGAGGATGCCGTGAAGGCCGCCTGCATCCTGGCCCAGGCACCCGCTGCCGCCGGGCTGCCCGGTTACCGCTCGACGGCGCGGCAGCCCCGCGTGGTCACCGAGCCCACCCGGCACGACACCGACGACCCGGCCTTCTGGATCCCCGCTGACCGGTCGAAGACGCTGATCATCGGCACGGATAAAAATTCCGACGGCGCACTCTATGTTTACGATCTCGCCGGCAAAATCGTCCAGCGCGTCGGCGACCTGAAGCGCCCCAACAACGTCGACATCGCCTACGGCCTCAGGCTCGGCGGCCGGCCCACCGACATCGCCGTCACCACCGAGCGGGAATTGAATCGCCTGCGCATTTTCCGCCTGCCCGACATGGCGGGCGTGGACAAGGGCGACCTCGTGGTCTTCAACGGCGACGCCGAACGCGCCCCGATGGGGGTCGCCCTCTATCGGCGTCCGCGTGACGGAGCACTCTTTGCCATCGTCGGCGGCAAGTCCGGTCCCGCCGAGGGCTACCTCGGCCAGTACCGGCTCGAGGACGATGGCACCGGTCACGTGAAGATGACGCTGGTCCGGCAGTTCGGCGCCTACTCCGGCAAAAAGGAGATCGAGGCCATCGCCGTCGATGCCGAGCTGGGCTACGTCTATTACTCCGACGAAACCGTCGGCGTGCACAAATACCACGCCGATCCCGACGCGCCGGACGCGAACAAGGAACTGGCGCTCTTCGCCACCACCGGTTTCGCCTCGGACCACGAGGGCATCTCGATCTACAAGCTGAACGACGGCACAGGTTACCTCCTCGTCTCCGACCAGCAGAATCACCGCTTCCAGGTATTCCCACGCGAAGGCGCACCCGGGAAGCCACACGAGCACAAGGTCATCAAGACCGTCGACCTGGCGGCCATCGAAAGCGACGGCAGTGAGGTCACCAGCACGGCGCTGCCGGGCTACCCGCATGGCCTCTTCGTCGCCATGTCCAACGGCAAGGTCTATCACTACTATTCGTGGGACGACCTCGCCGGGACCGACCTGAAAAAAGCCCCCGACGGCGTGCTCGCCGGGGCCCGGTAAGCGGCGGCGTCAGCCGGCGGCGAGCGCCAGGGTGCGGGGGAAGAGCACGTTGTTTTCCTTGTGCACGTGACGGTGCAGGTCGGCCTCGAATTCGGCCAGGCCGGCGAGCAGCGCGCGGTGCGTGTTGCAGGCCTCGGCGGTGGGCGTGAAGCCGTCGGTGAGCAGCCGCAGCTTGGCGGTCAGATGGCCGGCCGACTCATGTTCGGCCTCCATCTGCCGGATCGGGTTGGCGATGGAACCGCAGTGGAAACCGTCCGTGGTGCCGGCCTCGATCTGCCGGACCAGCGGAAAGAGCACAGTCTCCTCCTTGCGCATATGTTCCGTCATCTCCGCGGCCAGGTCGAGGACCGTGCCGGCCAGCTCGGGCAGCCGGGCGTCGCGCCAGCCGTGCTTGGTGGCAACGCGCTCGGCCATCTTCACGAGGCGCGGCAGTTCGTCTTTCAGATAGGCGTGATGGGTGGACACGATGTGGTCGGCCAGCTCGCCCAGGCCCATGGCGGAGACATTCACGTCGGCCGGGCCGGCGGCGAAGGCGGCGCCGGCGGATTCGAGCAGGGCGATGGTGGTGCCGGTTTCCAGGCCGCGCCGCGCGCACGCGGCGGCGAGGGTCTGCTTGCCGCCGCAGCAGTAGTCGATGCCGAGCGACTCAAAGAGGCGGGCGAGCAGGGGCCGGGCGGCGACGAGGTCGCCGATGGTGGTGGCGGGCGTGATGGCGGACAGGGTCGTGGTGGGCATGCCCGCAGTATCGCACGGACCGGCGCCGACCGCCTTGAGCCAGGTCAAGCCTCGCCGAGATTCCGGCGCAGCAGCGTGGCCAGCGCGGCGGGATCGGGCACGGTGATGGCCTTGGGCGCGACCGCGATCAGGTGCCGGTCGCGCAGGCGGGCCAGGGTGCGGGAGAGGGTCTCGCTGCTCGTGCCCAGCTCGGCGGCGAGCACGCGCTTGGTGCCGGGCAGCTTGATCACGCCGCCGTGGGCGGAGCGGCCGTGCTTGACCAGCCAGTTGAGCAGGCGCGTCTCGACGTCCTTGAGCGTCAGGTCATCAAGCATGCCCACGATGACGCGCAGGTGGGCGCTCATCGAGCCGAGCATGCGCAGGGCGAGGTCGGGCCGGCGGCCGATGAGATCGAGCACGGGACCCTTGGGCAGCAGCAGGATCGAGCTCGGCTCGACGGCGCGCGCGTCGGCCGGGTAGCCGGTGGGCGAGGCGAGCGCGGCCTCGGCGAAGGACTCGCCGGCGCGGAAGACGTGGATGACCTGCTCCTTGCCCGCGGCGCTGACGCGGTGGACGTTGACCGCGCCGCTCTGCATCACATAGAAGCCGCGCGAGGGCTCGCCCTCGTGGAACAGGTAGTCGCCCTTGGCGAGGGTGATGGGGCTGGCGAACGACGCGATCAGTTGCAGGTCCTCGCCCGAGAGGCTCGAGAAGATCTGGCAGCAGCGGAGGCTGCCGGTCAGTCCGGTGAGCTTGAGGTCGGCGGTGCGGGAGGGCGTCGGCATCGGCCCGGGCATTGGATAGAGGCGCCGGGCGCCTGTCGCGTGCAAAATGCCGCCCTCGAGCCGGGGAAATTTCCGGTGGACCTTGATCCAGGTCATGGCCCGGTGGGGCGGACCTGCTAGACTTCAGGACCAGCCCGGGGAATCCCGCCGCCGGGCCCGCCCGTCCGGAACAATTTATGCGCAGAGATTGCCGTCTTAAAGCAACGGGTGGTTAGCGGCCGCGGGCCGGATCCGGTATGCTGCACCTCTCCCTTCCCATGATCCACTCCGCCCCCGTCCACCCGCCGAAATATCCCGCCTCCGCCCGCCGCTCCGCCCCCGTCGGCATCGCCGCCGCCGACCGCTGTGTCGTCAAGCGCGACGGCACCATCGTCGCCTGGGATGCCGCCAAGGTCGCCCGGGCCGTCGCCCTCGCCTTCTACGAGGTGATCCACGGCACCACGGATAATCCCGACCGGGACAACCTGTCGAAGCACTACGGGCTCAATGCGGAGTCCTTCGTGAAGGTCCGGCACATCACCACCCGCGTCGAGCACATGCTCGAGCTGTCCTATCGCACGGGGCGGCATCCCACGATCGAGCAGATCCAGGACAACGTCGAGAAGGCCATCGCCGCCGAGGGCGAGTGGGCGGTCGCTCGCGCCTACATCGTCTACCGCGCCGGCCAGGCGGCCCGCCGGCTCAACCATTACGCAGAGAACGGCCTGGCCGACTACATCGCTCTCGCCAAATACGCCCGTTACCGCCCGGACCTCGGCCGGCGCGAGCTTTTCTCCGAGGCCGCCCGGCGCGTGCAGGCGATGCACCGGCGGTTCTTCCACGACCGGCTTGACCGGGTGCTGCCCGTCCCGGGCGCGGATTGCCCCGTGGCCCCGGCGGACCGGGACCGCCTTGCCGCCGCGCTGAGCAGCGGCACCGTGGGCCTCGCCCTCGACCGGGCCTTCGCGGCCGTGGTGGCCAAGACCGTGCTGCCCTCGATGCGCTCCCTGCAATTCGGCGGCGAGGCCATTCTCCGCAACCACGCGCGCCTCTTCAACTGCTCGTTCAGCCCCGTGGACCGCCTGGAGTTTTTCCGCGAATACCTCTTCCTCCTGCTTGCCGGCACCGGCTGCGGCTTCTCGGTGCAGCGCCAACACACCGGCCGGCTCCCGGCCCTGCCCGTCCGCGGCGACGAGATGGAGCTGCCCGTCGTGCACCATGCGATCGCCGACACCATCGAGGGCTGGGCCGACGCCCTCCACCTGCTCGTGCGCAGCCACTGGGAGCGCTTCAAGGCCGAGTTCAACTACTCCGCCGTGCGCCCGCGCGGCAGCCAGCTGCTCACCTCCGGCGGCAAGGCGCCCGGCCACCTGCCGCTCAAGTCGGCGCTGCTCGACATCGAGGCCGGGCTGACCGGCGCCTCCGGTCGCCAGCTGCGCCCGGTCGAGATCTACGACATCTGCATGTTCGCCGCGCGCTCCGTCCTCAGCGGCGGCATCCGCCGCTCGGCCACCATCTGCCTCTTTTCGCCCGACGACCAGGAGATGATGGACGCCAAGACCGGCGACTGGTTCACCCGGCATCCCCAGCGTTCCGCCTCCAACAACTCCGCCGTCGTGCCGCGCGCCGCGGCCGATGACATGCTCTTCCGCCGCCTCTTCGTCGCGCAACGGGAGTTCGGCGAGCCCGGTTTTTATTTCTCCGACGATCCCGAGTTTGGCTGCAACCCGTGCTGCGAGATCGGCCTGCATCCGGTTGTGGGCGGCGAGCTCGACGACGAGGCCGAGGTGGCGCGGCTCCGGGCGCTCGGCTACACCGGCCCGGTCACCCCCGGCACGCGCCTCAGCGGCTGGCAGATGTGCAACCTGAGCACGATCAACGGCGCGGCCCTCACGGACACGGACGACTTCCTCACCGCCTGCATCCATGCCGCCGTGCTCGGCACCCTGCAGGCGGCCTACACCGACATCGCCTACCTCGGGCCGGTCACCCGCTACCTCAACGAGCGCGACGCCCTGCTCGGCGTTTCGATCTGCGGTTTCATGGACAATCCCGACCTGCTGTTCGACCCGGCGCTGCTGGAGCGCGGCGCCCGGCTGGCGCGGGCGGCCAACCGGATCGTCGCCGAGGCCATCGGCATCCGCCCGGCGGCGCGCGTCACCTGCGTGAAACCCGAGGGTACGGCCTCGCTGCTGCTCGGCGCCGCTTCGGGCATTCACCCGCACCACGCCCGGCACTACTTCCGCCGCGTGCAGGCCAACCGCCGCGATCCCGTCTATCGGCATTTTGCCGCCGCCAACCCGCACCTGACGGAGACCTCCGTCTACCGGCCCGACACGGACGATGTCCTCACCTTCGCCGTGGAGGCGCCGGCCCACGCCATCCTGCGCGACGAGATCGGCGCGCTGGAGTTCCTGCGGCTGGTGCAGCGCGTCCAGCAGCACTGGGTGCTGGCAGGGGAGGCGGAGAACACCCGTTCCCCGGGCCTGCACCACAATGTCTCGCACACCTGCACCGTAAAGCCGGGCGAGTGGGCCGGGATCGCGGATTATATCTGGCAGCACCGGGCCGGCTTCACCGGCGTCGCCTTGCTCGGCCACGACGGCGACAAGCGCTACCCGCAGGCCCCGCGCGAGGCGGTGGCAACCGAGGACGACGTCGCGAAGTGGAACCGGCTGAAATACCACCCCGTCGACTACACCCAGCTCGCCGAGCACACCGACGAGACGGCGCTCAAGGACGTGGCCGCCTGTGCCGGTGGCGCCTGCGAAATCGTCTGACCCGGCCATGAACATCATGAAATCCGTCGAAGTCGACCCCTTCGCGCAGTTTGCTGAGTGGTTCAAGCTGGCCGCCCGGGAAAGCCAGCCCGAGCCCACGGCGATGGCGGTGGCAACGGCCAGCGCGGACGGACTGCCCAATGTCCGCATGCTCCTGCTGAAGGGCTACGACCAGCGCGGTTTCGTCTTCTACACCAATCTGGGCAGCCCCAAGGCCGCGGAGCTCGCGGCCAACCCGCGGGCCGCACTTTGTTTCTACTGGAACCAGATCAAGCGCCAGGTGCGGGTGACGGGTCCGGTGGTGCGGGTGACCGACGCGGAGGCTGACGCCTACTTTGCCTCGCGGCCGCGGCTCAGCCAGCTGGGTGCCTGGGCCTCGCCCCAGTCGCAGCCGATGGCCGACCGTTTCGCGCTCGAGCGCAACTGCGCGGCGGCCGCGCTGCGCTTCGGGGTCGGGGCGGTGCCGCGGCCGCCCGGCTGGTCCGGCTACCGGGTGGTGCCGGAGATGATCGAGTTCTGGCACGAGAAACCCTTCCGCCTGCACGAGCGCGTCCGTTTCAACCGGATTGACGGCGTCTGGTCTTCGCAGCGGATCTTCCCCTGAGCCGGGGTTGAGACAATACATTGACCTGCGTCAATGCCGTCCGGTGGGGGCTTCGGTTACAACTGGGCCATGCCTCCGCCCGCGGTGCCCCTCTCCCCACCGGTCACATTGACCGCCGGCTGCTCCGTGGCCCGGCAGGACAGGGCCGGTCTCTGGCCGGCCCGGGGCTGGTTTCTATTCGCGATCGGCAGCTTGGTGCTGGCCGGGCTGCTTTCCCTGATGTTGGTCATCGGCCGGCTGCCGTTCCTCGGCTGGCTGTTCACCGACCCGCTGTTCTTCAAGCGGGCGCTGGTCGTGCACGTGGACCTGGCCATCGTGGTCTGGTTCCAGGCGGGCACGCTCGCCTTCCTCGGCCTCGCCCTGGGCCCGCGCCTGCACCGCGGCGTGACCGCGGGCGCGCTGGCGTTTGCCGGGGCCGGCGTCGCCGGCCTGCTCATCGGCGCGCTCATGCCGGGCGCGCTGCCGGTGCTTTCCAACTACGTGCCGGTGATCGACCACCCGGTGTTTTTCGCCGGGCTCGCCAGCTGGTTCGCCGGGGCCGGTTTGTTCTTCGGCCTCGCGCTCTTCACGCCGGCCCGCACGGATGCCAAGGCGCTCCCGCCCGCCGTGGTCGTCGCCCTGCGCGCCTCGGCTGGGGCGAATCTGATCGCCCTCGCGACCTTCCTCGGCGCCTGGCAGACCACCCCCGACGCGATCCCCGCGGTCTATTATGAGCTGCTGTTCTGGGGCGGCGGCCATGTCCTGCAGGCGGCCAATGTCGCGGTGATGCTCGCGCTGTGGCTGTATCTTCTCCAGCGGTGGACCGGCCGTCCCGGGCTGGCTCCGGCCACGGTCACCGCGCTGGTGACGGCGCTGGTGCTGCCGCAGGCGGTGATGCCGGTGCTGGCCTTCGGCGGCACGACCGTGACCGACTATTTCTCGATGGCGACGCACCTGATGCGCTGGACGCTGTTCCCCACGGTGCTGGTCGTGCTGGTCGTCGCGGTCGTGCAGGTATGGCGGCAGCGCGCTGACCTCAAGTGGAGCGACTATCGCTTTGCCGGCCTGGCGGGCAGCGCGGCGCTGACCATGCTGGGTTTTGTGCTGGGGGCGATGATCCGCGGCTCGAGCACGCTGGTGCCCGGCCACTACCACTGTGCCATCGGCGCGGTGACGATCGCGCTGATGGCCGCGGCCTACGATTTCTGCACCGCCGTGGCCCCGGCGGAAGCCGTCACAACTCCGCCCCGGCGCGCACGGCTGCAACTCCTGCTCTTCGGCGCCGGGCAGGCGGTCTTCGGTCTCGGGTTTGCTCTGGCCGGCGCCTACGGCCTCGGGCGGAAGCAATACGGTGCCGAGCAGCACGTCCGCACGCTCGGCGAATACCTCGGCCTCAGCGTCATGGGCCTCGGCGGCCTCGTGGCGGTGGCCGGCGGGATATTTTTCCTCGCGGTGATGCTACGTCACCTCGCGGCGTGGCGCCGCGGCGCCGCGCCAGCCGCCCCTTTCCCCTCATGAAAAACGAACCTGACAAACACCCGTGGCAGAAGGTGCTCGATAACCCTTGGCTGCTCCTCGTCCTCGGCGTCCTCATCCCCGTCCTGTCCTACACCGTGTGGGGCTGGATCGAGTTGCTGCTCACCAAACCCGCCCTGTTGCCCTGAACCCCGCCGCCCTATGAGCCTGCGTCCCCTTACCGCCCCTTGGTTCCACGGCCCGGCCGGCCACGAGAAAATCTGGCTCGGTTGCGCCATCCTCTGGTGCTTCGTGATGTCGCTGATGATGCCCTACTGGCATTTTCGCGGCAAACAGAACAGCACCGGCGAGGCCTATACCGTCAAGCCCGTCGACTTCCTCGCCCGCACGGAGAAGTTCGTCGCCGCCAACCGCGTCGGCACCTACACGAATCCTGGCAACAACCCCCTGATGGGCGACCTGCCGCTCGTCGAGCCCCCCGCGGGCGGCGACGCCTACCTCATCGGCCGCATGTGGCAGTGGTATCCCGCGCTGCGCCTGCGCCTGGGCGAGACCTACCGCCTGCACCTGTCGGCGCTCGACCTGCAGCATGGCTTCTCGCTGCAGCCGCTGAACATGAACTTTCACGTGCTGCCCGGCTACGACCACGTGCTGACCATCACCCCCACCTCGAAGGGTGAGTTCACCATCGTCTGCAATGAATTCTGTGGCATCGGCCACTCCGGCATGTCCGGCAAAATCTTCGTCGAATAACCGCCTCCGCCATGTCCACCACCTCCCACAATCTCACGGCCCCCGGCACGCCCGGGCGCGTGTGCGGCACCACCGGCCTGAGCGTCTGCCTCGACGCCCAGCGCTTCATCAAGCTCAACGCGGTCTGCGGCATTGTCTTCCTCCTGCTCGGCGGCATCGCCGCGCTGTTGCTGGCGCTCACGCGCTGGCAGGCCGTGCACCTGCTGCCCGTCGACTGGTTTTACCGCATCCTGACCTTCCACGGCATCAACATGCTGATCCTGTGGATCCTCTTCTTCGAGGTCGCCATCCTCTATTTCGCGTGCACCACACCGCTCAACGCGCGGCTCTTCTCGCGCAAGGTGGCCTGGGTCTCCTTCGGGCTGATGCTCACTGGCGCCGTCATGGTGGACTACGTCATCCTCGCCGGCCGGGCCGACGTGATGATGACCTCCTACCTGCCCCTGCTGGCGCACCCGCTGTTCTACCTCGGCATCATCCTCGTGGCGGTCGGCACCCTGGTCGGCGTGTTTAATTTCTTCGCCACGCTCTACGTCGCCAAGCGCGACGGGGCCTACACAGGCTCGATCCCGATCGTGACCTTCGGCGCGCTGGCCGCCGCCATCATCGCGGTTGTGACGCTCCTGCACGGGGCGGTGGTGATGATCCCGACCTTCACCTACGCAATGGGCTGGACGGCCCAGCCCGACCCGGCGTGGTATCGCCTCATCTGGTGGGGCCTCGGGCACCAGTCGCAGCAGGTCAACGTCTGCGCGATGGTGGCGGTGTGGTATCTCCTCACGCACATCATCGTCGGCGCCCGGCCGATCAACGAGGCGGTGTGCCGCACCGCGTTCGTCCTCTACATCCTCTTCATCAACCTCGCCTCGGCGCACCATCTGCTCGTCGACCCGGGCGTCGGCGCCACCTGGAAGATCTGGAACACCTCCTACGCCATGTATCTGGCGGTGCTGGCCTCCATGGTCCACGGGTTCACCGTCCCGGCGGGCGTCGAGATCGCGATGCGCGAGAAGGGCTACACCCGCGGCATCTTCGGCTGGGTCACGGCGCTGCCGTGGATGAACCCGGCGTTCTCCGCCACCGCCCTCTCGCTCGTGATCTTCGGTTTTCTCGGCGGCATCACCGGCGTGACCCTCGGCACGCAGCAGATCAACATCATCGCGCACAACACGCTCCGCATCCCCGGCCACTTCCACGTGACCGTCGTCGGCGGCACGACGCTGGCCTTCATGGGTCTCGCCTACTACGTGATCCCGTTGATCTTCCAGCGCGACTTCATCGGCCGCGGCTGGGCGCGGGTGCAGCCGTGGATCTTCGGCGGCGGCATCACGCTGCTGTCCTTCGGCATGTCCTTCGCCGGCTCGATGGGCGTCGCGCGCCGCAGCTGGGACATCGACGCGCAGGGCGTCTACGGCCCGGCGGCGCATCTCTGGCTCGGCGTGCTGGGCCTCGGCGGCATCCTCGCCTTCACCGGCCTGCTCATCTTTGCGCTGCTTTGTGTCGGCACGCTGTTCTTCGGCGCGAAGATTGAAAAGCGCGCCATGGCCGACTGGGGCACGCCGCCGGCGCTCGCCGGCAGCAGGCCCGGCTCGCTGGCCAACGATCACTACGCCACCAAGGGTACGATGGTCCTGACCCTCGTCTTCCTCGCCTGCTTCGTGGTGTATTATTTCGCCAACTGGAAGGCCTTGGCCGACGTCTGGCCGGTGCGCTGACCGCCCGACAGCCCAAACCCGGATGAGCCTAACCCTGAGCCCGACCCTGCCACCCGCCGCCGCCGGCGGCGCGGCCGGCCGTTTTCTCGGCGGGCCGGGGCTGCTTGTTTTCCTGGTCACGGCGCTCGCGGGTTATGAGGCGTTCCTGCTCCTGACCATCTTCGGCCCGACCGAGGGCGGCTGGCTGGGTGATTTCGTGCGCGATTTCCAGCTCTGGTGCTACCGGGGCGACCCGCGCACCGGCGGCATCTCGTGGCTGGCCGTGTCGGTTATGATGGGCGAGCCCGTCTTCGTGGTCGGCGTCGCCGGGCTGCTGTGGCGCGACAGCTTTGTCCGGTTGCTCGAGCCCGGTATTTGGCTCGGCCACCGTCGCGCCGTGGCGGCGGCGGTCCTGCTGATCGCCGGCAGCGCCGGGGGCCTGCTGTATTACGCGCGCACCGATGCCACCCGCGCGCAGATTTTGCCGCCCTTCCCGGGCGAGCGCATCCGGGTGCGGCTGGAGCTGCCGGACACCCCGCTGGTGGACCAGAAGGGGGCGCCCTTCCGCCTCGCCGACCTGCGCGGCCGGGTCGTGCTGGTCACCGGCGTCTACGCGACCTGCACGGCCACCTGCCCGGAGATTTTCCTGGAGCTCCGGAGGATCCTCGACGAGCTGCCCGCCGCAGAGCGCGCGGGGCTCAGCGTCGTGGCCCTGACCCTCAACCCCGAATACGAGACCGCCGAGCTGATGGACCGGATGGCGCAGGGGCGCGGCTTCACCCATCCCGAGTTCCGCTATGTCAACGCCGCGCCACCGGCCGCGATGCACGACGTGCTGACGCGCCTGCAGTTCTCGGCTACGCTCAACCCGGTGACGCGCGTCATCGACCACGCCAACCTCTTCCTGCTCGTCGACCGGTCCAACCACATCGCCTACCGCTTCACGCTGGACCCGCGCCACCGGGCCTGGCTGCGGGCCGCCCTGCGCGCCCTGCTCACCGAAACCCATGTCGACGCATCCCGGGCACCCTGACGTGGATTGCGAGGTGCTGGCGGATACGCTGGGGCCGGCGGCGGCCGCCCCGGGCCCCGCGCCGCCGCCGCCGCCCGTCCGCGCCGCGCGATTGTTCGCCGCGGGCGACCGGTTGGCCACGCGGGCGGACACGTTTCTCGAGCGGTGGCTGCCGCGGGAGCTGAACCCGCTGGCGCACCTCGGCGCCGCCGTCAACGCCCTGCTCCTGCTCGCCACGCTCTCGGGCGTGCTGATGCTCGTGTGGTATTCGGCCAGTGTGCAGTCGGCCTGGTCCTCGCTGGCGGAGCTCGGGCCGCGCTCGGCCGGCGGCCTCATGCGCAGCGTGCACCGCTATTCGTCGGACCTGCTCATGCTGTTCGTGCTGGCGCACGCGGGGCGCACGTTCCTCGCGCGCAAGTTCGCCGGCGCCCGCTGGCTGGCCTGGGTGAGCGGGCTCGCGCTGCTCGGGCTGGTGTGGTTCATCGGCTGGACGGGCTACTGGCTGGTCTGGGATGAGCGGGCCCAGCTGCTGGCCCTCGACACCGTGCGCGTGGTGGATGTCCTCCCGGTGTTCGGCGAGCCGATGCTCCGGCTCTTCGCGACGGACCGCACGGTGCCGTCCCTGCTGTTCTTCGTGGTGTTCTTCCTGCACATGGTGCTGCCGCTCGGCATTGCGGCCGGCCTCGGCCTGCACCTCGCGCGGCTGAGCCGCCCGCGACTGCTGCCCGACTGGCGGCTGACCGCCTGGCTGGGCGCCGCCGTGCTCGTGGCCGCGCTGTTGCATCCTGCGGCCAACGCCCCGGTCGCGCAGATGGCGGCGAAGCCCGCCACGTTCACCATGGACTGGTGGTATCTCTGGCCGCTCGCGATCTCCGGGCGGCTCTCCGGCGGCGGCATCTGGCTCGCGACCGCGCTCGCCGTGGCGGGATTGATGACCGTGCCGTGGTGGCTGGCGCGCCGCCGCCCGCGGCCGGTCTACCAGGCCGCGGTCAATGTCTCCCGTTGTTTCTCGTGCACGCTGTGCTCGCACGACTGCCCCTTCGGCGCGATCACCATGGTGCCGCGCACCGACGGCAAGCCGTTCCCCTCGCAGGCGCAAATCGATCCCGACCGCTGCATTGGCTGCGGCATCTGCGCCGGGGCCTGCGACACCCAGGGCATCGGCCTCGCCTGGTTCGACGCCCAGCAGGTCATGCGCGAACTCGAGGCCTTCGTCCTCGCCGAGGTCGCACGCGGGGCCGCCCCCGCACTCGCGTTGGTCTGCGCCCAGTCCGACGGCGGCTGGGAATTGTTCGACGTGGTCGCGTGGTCGCGGCGGCTGCCGGGCTACACCGTGCGGCCGATCCCCTGCGCCGGCTGGATCGAGCCGAAGCTCGTCGAGCGCCTCATCAGCAAAGGCGCCGCCGCCGTGCTCATCACCGGCTGCGGCTCGAGCGAGGCGTTCTGCAAGGAGGGCAACACCTGGCTGCCGGCGCGGCTCAGCGGAACGCGCGCGCCGGCGTTCCGCCCCAACCGCGCCGACCCGCGCAAGGTCGCGCACGTCAATTTCGATCCGCTCCGCCCGCACCTGCTCATGGAGGCCGCCGCCCGGCTGCGGCGGACCGAGCCCCTCGCGCCGGCCGCCCGGTCACGCACCGCCCCCTGGCTGGCGGGACTCCTGCTCACCGTCGTGACGCTCGCCGGCCTGCTCCTCGTCAGCGACGCCCCCTTCCGCAACCCGGCGCCAGCGGAGGCGGAGTTCATTTTCACCTTCCGCGCCAACGGCGAGTGGCTCTCGGGCGCGGCCGTGGCGCAGCCCGATCCCGCGCAGGACAAGCGCCCGGTGCACATGCGCACGGCCCTGCCGGCGCAGCGCACCCGCGCCCCAGTCGTCGTCCGGCTGGAGGTGGACGGCCGCGTGGAGGAGCACCTGTTTCCGCCCAAGGGGCTCAAGTCCGATGGCAGTTCCGCCGGCGAACTGCGCGTGCCCCTGGCGCCGGGCGCGCATCAGGTCGCGGTCAGCGTCGCCACCGGGCCAGCCGGCGTCGTGGCGCCGCAGACTTGGTCCGGCACGATCCAGGCGCAGCCCCGCCGGCTGACGGTGCTCTCCTACGAGTCAGATCCCGGGTTTCAGCTGGAACCCTGAGCGGTCCGCTGCCGCCGCCGGCAGATCTCGTCCAGCGTGGCGATCTCGCGCCGCGCGATCCGCCGCAGCGTGGCGCAAAGTTCCGTGACGGCGTCGACCCGCTCGGCCGCGGTGAGTCCGGGCTGGGCGGATTGCACCAGGACCAGGGCTTCCATCAACGCCTGCTCAAGCGCCGCAAAATAATCCCGCAGCGGATTGCACGAGCACTCGGCCTCGGGTCGCGGGTTTACCGGGGCGTCCGCCCGGCCGGGCAGCGCGGCGAGCACCTCGTCCAGGCTCTGGTCGAACATGAACACCAACGTGTCGGGATGGCCCAGGGGAGTGGGCGGACGTTCAAGGCGTAACAGCGCCTCCCAGCGGGCGCGGATCTGCGGACGCCGGGCTTGCAGGGCCCGGAACAGAGTCTCATTCATGGGGTGTCGGCGTGTTCTCTCTTCCGCGGGCGTGATCTCGAGCTCAGGCCGCCGGGGTGGTGACTTGGGTGAGCAGCATGGAGAAGGGTTCCGGCGCCGTCACGGCGTGCAGGGCGCCTGGCGGCAGGTGCAGGAGATCGCCCGGCCGGAGCACGTGCCGGGTGGCGCCCACTGAGAAATGGCAGGTGCCGGTGAGCACCTGCACCAGCGCGCGCGCCTTGCTGGTGTGCTCGGATAGCTCCTGCCCGGCGGCGAAGTGGAAGAGCGTGAGGCGCAGGCCTGGCGTCGTGAGCACAGCCTGGCTGACGATGCCGTGGGCGACGTCCGGTGCGGGCGCCAGCAGGGAGCAGACGACGGCCTGGTCGGGAGAAAGGAGGGCGGAGGAGGACATGGTGGGAGGATTGCGGCCACCAGCCTAACCCAAAACACCGCCGGCCGCCTTGACGCAGGTCATGGTTAGACGGAGGAACTGCTTATACCAATCGCCCCAAGCTTCTGCACTTCACCCCAAAACCGCAAAGATCACCAAGGTCGTCCCGGTCTTCCAGTCGCGGCTTTGTGCTCTTTGCGCCCTTGGTGTAAAAACAAAGGGAGATTGGTATTATTGCAGGAGCCTGCTTGCAGGCGACCGAGGAGGCATGTCCGGGTCACATCAAGATCGCCTGCAAGCCGGCTCCTACAATAAGAACAGGACGCGCCTACTTCAGGGCGGTGTTGCCGGCGGCGCCGGGCTTTGTGTCGCGGGCGACGGCGAGTTCGCCCTGGCGGGCGTAGTCGATCGCCTCGGCGAGGATGCGCGCGGCCTCCTGTGGGGCGTGGAAGCCCATCGAGTTCTCCGCCGAGATGAAGTCGAGGCGCCACTGCGCCTTGCGGTGCAGGAGACGGGCGGCCAGCAGCTGGGCGTCGGTCGCGCCGGCCTTTTGCGCGGCGCTGATAGCGTCCATCAGCCCGACCATGGCCTGCTCGCCGCGGTTGAGGAGGGCGACGTTGCGGTCTTGGACGAGCAGGGCGCGGGCGGTGATCTCCTTCTCCGGCACGCGATGGCAGGTCTGGCAGGCTTGGGCGACGTTAAGCAGCGGGGAACGGACGTGGTGGTTGCTGACCTTGATGGCGCCTTCGCGGACGTAGGGCATGTGGCAGTCGGCGCAGGAGACACCGCTGCGGGCGTGGATGCCCTGGCTCCAGAGCTCGAACTCGGGATGCTGGGCCTTGAGGATGGGCGCGCCGCTCTCGGCGTTCTTGAAGTCAACGTGCTTCACTTCGTCGTAGTAGGCCTCGATCTGCTCGACCTTCAGGCCCTTGTCCCACGGGTAGGTGACGAGCTTCTTGTCGCCCTTGAAGTAGTATTCGACGTGGCACTGGGCGCAGACCATCGAGCGCAGTTCCTGGCGGGTGGCGTCGATGTTGGGCTCGTAGCGGTCCTTGCGGCCGTCCCGGCGCCAGCGCTCGATGCTGGGCAGGTGGGGCGTTGGATAGTCGGAGTTGGCGAGCGCGCGGATGCCGTTGAGGAAGCCGGGGCGGTTGACGCGGAGGGCCATGTTGTCGGCGTCGTGGCAGTCGATGCACGAGACGGGGTGCTGGGCGAGCTTGGTGGCCTCGCTGTAGGGCATGGCGCAAACGACCTCGAAGCCTTTCTGGATCTGCTCCTCCCAGTGTTCTTTGCCAGCGGGGACGCCGGCCTTGATGCCCTCATTGATGTAGGTGTTGAGCGTGGAGGCGTGGCACTGGAGGCAGGCGCCGGGCTGCTTGAACTTCGTCACGCGCTCGGTCTCGCGCTGGTCGAGCAGCATGTAGGCGTGGCCGCGCTCCTCGCGGTAATCCACCCCGAAGGCGTAGCCGGCGAAGAGCCGGCGCCACACCGGGTCCTCGTCGAGGTGCTGAAACGCTTCGCTGCCGCCGTGGTTCGTGCGCTCGGTGTCGACGGTGCGCTTGTAGCTGTCGTATTGGCGCGGGTAGTTTTTGCCCCAGATGGCGGGGTCCACGGTCTGGTCGCTGACCTCGACGACGCGGAAGACGTCCTTGGTGGCCTCGGCCTTCCGGGCGACGATGTTCTGATAGAGCATCAGCACGACGAACGCGGCGCCGGCGGTGCCGACGAGGACCAGGATATAGACCCAGAGGGCGAGGCCGCGTTGGCGGGAGGCGGGTGAGGTATTCATGGAAGCAAAGGGGGTTAACCGGCGGGATTAAGGAGCGGGAATGATGGTCAGCGCGTCGGCCCATGACCGACGTCGCGGTGGCAGTGGAGGCAGTCGAGCATCTTCTGCGGGTTGCCGGGGTGGGTGTTGATGCCGTCCACGATCTGCGCGTGGCAGGCGACACAGTTTTTCTGGAGCACGGCGATGTTTTTCTGGCGGATCATGATCGGCTCGTGGAAATCCTGCAGCGTGAAACCCTTCGAGTGCCAGTAGCCGTTTTCGGCCTTGGTCAGGTATTTGCCGATGAAGTCATGGGGCGTGTGGCAGTCGTTGCAGGTGGCGACGGCGTGGTGCGAGGACTTCTGCCAGCCATCGAACTGCTCGCGCATGATGTGGCAGTTGACGCAGGCGCGCGGGTCGTTGGAGAAATAGGACAGCCCGTGCGCGTAGGTGAAGGTGTAGCTGCCCAGCCCGGCGAACAGGCCGGCCGTCGCGGCGATCGCCAGCAGCAGGAGGACGCGGGTCTGGAACTTGGGAACCTTCATGGCGGGTGGCACTGGAACGAGTCTTGGCACGAAACCATCTGGAACCAAGCATTCATTCCCGCCAGAAATTTACCGCCCAGGAGCCGTCGGCACGGTGCTCCATGGAGGACTGGAAACCCTCGCTCTTCAACAGCTCGATGAGCGGCGCGGGCATGAAGGGCGCGACGAGGGTCACGCCCTCGCCGGCCTTGAGCGCGTCCACCCGGGCGCGGATCAAAGCAAACGGCTCCTCACCCCGCGTGAGATGCGGCCGGACATCGAAAGATTTGAATTTGGGGGCGGACATAGGGTGAGCTTAGAGGGCGAATTCCACCTGCGCCCAGATTTTTTGCACGTTGGGCTGCGCCGCACTATCGCGGTGGAACCGGGCGAACTTGACGAGCCCCGTGAAGGACTTGCCAAATTTGCGGATCAGCTGGAGATCAAATTCCGTCCCGAGCCGCACGCCGGTGGCGTCGGCCTCATAGCGGTGCGCAAACGCGAGGAGCGAGATGGCCGCGGGCAAAGCGACCGTGGCCTTCACATAGGTGTCGCGCAGGCCGGCGGCCGGCGTGGCAAGGAAGACATCCGCCCAGCCGTTGAACGCGTGCAGCGTGGCGAGCGGGGTCTTGAAGCCGACATTATTGTCCGAACCCAGCGCCTCGTGACCCAGCGTGAGACTGCCCAGCTTCGCGACGAGCCCGGCCTCGAGGTTGTAGTAGGACGTCGAGTAATTGAGCGGGCTCCGACCATAGTCGGCCTGGTGGGCGAACTCGGCGCGGTAGGCGAGCTTGAGGGTGTCATTGAGCTTGGTTGAGCCGGTCAGGCTCAACCCGAAGGTCGCGCAGCTTTGCGCGACGGCGGCCCGGTCGAAATCGAGCAGGTAGGCGTAGCCCGTGAGCGTGCCGGCGGGCAGGCCGGCGTAGCTGGCGTTGAGCAGGTGCGATTGGGACTGCCAGTAACCTTGCGCGTGGCGGTCACCGAACACGCGGTTGATGCGGTCCAGGTAGGCATAGGTGAACGTGGTCTGTTCGACCGACTTATCCTGTAGCACGACCGCGTCGAACGTCTGCATGTTCTGCCGCCAGCCGACATCCCCGACAAAGCGGGCGTTGTCGAGCACGAGGCGCTGGCGCCCGAGGGTGGCGGTGGTCCGGCCCATCGTGAACGCGACGAAGGCCTGGTTCAACTCCGTGATCTCGGGATCGGCGACAACGGCGCGGCCGGTGCCGCCGGGGTTGAGGCCGGACTGGCTGTAACCGTCGCGGTCGGCGGCGACGATGTTCTCGCCCTCCAGGAGAAATTTCCAGCCGCGGAACGCCGCGGGGGAGAAACCAAGCCGCGTGCGCAAGGTGAGGGCCTCGGCGTCGCGGACACCGGTCTGCCCGACCTGTTCGTAGCGCAGGCGGGCGTTGATCGAGAATTTGCCCTGCGCGACCGCGTCGCCGAATGAGGCGGGTTCGGCCGCGGCGGCGACGGAGCCGGCGAACAGGAGCCAGCCGGGCAGGGTGAGCTTCATGGAAATCACCTCGCGAGCACGGCGACCGCCTCGTCGAGGCCGCCCTTCAGGCCTTGGCGTTGGTGGACGATCTCGCCCTCGGGGTTGAGCAGCGTGATGACGTTGGAGTGGGAGAACATGCCGTCGGCCTCCTGCTTGTATTTCACGCCGAGGAGGGCCGCGAGTTCGCGCACGGCGTCATCGTCGCCGCGGAGGATGATCCACTGGCCGTCGAGGCCGCGCTGCGCGCGATACTTGGCCAGCACTTCGGTCGTGTCGCGGGCCGTGTCGAACGAGACCAGCACGAACACGGTCTCGCGGCGCTGGGCGGCGGGCAGGCGTGCCTGGATGGCGAGCATGTCGGTGACGGTCAGCGGGCAGGCGTAGCCGCAGGAGGCGAAGAACAGGTCGAGGACGACGGGTCGCCCGCGAAGCGAGCCAAGCGCGACGGACTTGCCGGTGTCGTCGGTGAAGGTGACGTCACTCTGGTAGATCGAGCTCTTGCTGAAGGTGGCGGCATCCATTGCCGCACAACAGGCGTCGGGTTTCGGGGCGGGCTTTTCCGCACAGCAGGCAGCGGCCGGGATTTCGACCCCGAGGGCGAAGGTGGCGGCAAACAGCAGACTGGCGAGCAGGTAGGGGCCGTTGCCCCCAACGGCCCGGAGGACGCGAGAAGGCGCTTGAGGGCAAGCGCCCCTACCAGTGGTAAGCGATTCGAGTGTTTTCATGGAAGGTTTTTGGCGCAACGGAAGCCGAGCGCCGTGGTGGTGTTTTTGGCCTGGAGGGAGGAGCGCAGCGCCCCCCGCATGAAGGCGGCGTAGTCGGTGGTGTCCTTGGCGCCGACGGCGCCGGCGCCACAGAAGAGGTCGCGCTCGAGGCCGGTGTCGCCGCGCGACTCGCCCGTGACCATGGCGGTGTTGAAGTCGTCGACCCACTCCCAGACGAGGCCGTGGAGGCCGCGGGCGCCGTGGAGGTTGGGCCGCGCGGTGGTGGCGTCGGCCAGCACGGCGGGCACGGGCCGGGCGAGCCAGGCGTAGAGATCGCGCTTGAGCACCTCGTCGGTGCGGCCGTCGGTCTGGGTGTAGCCGGCGCCGGCGGCGAGTTCCCACTCGGCGGTGCTGGGCAGGCGCTTGCCGGCCCAGCGGGCGTAGGCGCGCGCGGCGAACCACGACACGCGGACAACCGGCGCGCCGGGCGGGGCCTGGGGGCCGGGCTCGAGGTCGCCGGTCCAGTGCTCCAGGTAGGAGGAGTCGGCGAACAGCCCGCTGACCTGCGAGCGGCACCACTTGGGCTTGGCCGTCACGAAGGCGAGGAAGTCCGCGTTGGTGACGGGCAGCTCGTCGAGGAGGAACGCAGCGACGGGGACCTGCGCCGCGTCCTTGGTCGTGCGCAACAGCGGCGCGTAGGTGCCCGCGGGGATGACCACCATCTTAGCCGGCGGCTGGGCGGCGGCCGACACGGCTCCCGCCACCAGGCCGAGCGCGAGGGCGCCGAGACGGAGGAGGGAGGAGGTGGTCATGGTTGAAAAATGTAGGGCGGGATCGCTGATCCCGCCTTGATCGCGGCGGGGTCAGCGACCCCGCCCTACAGGTGGTCATTTAATGTTGCTCGTTGCGGATGGCCTTCACCTGCTCGGCCTTGAAGGCGTCGCCGGTGTTGTCCCAGGTATTGTAGACGTAGGTCAGGACGTCCGCGATCTGGGCGTCGGTGAGGACGGCCTCCTGCGGCGGCATGGCGCTGTTGAAGGTGACGCCGTTGACGGTGACGGGGCCGGTCATGCCCTTCAGCACGGTGCGGATGGAGCGGTCGCGGTCGGCGAGCATGTAGTCCGAACGGGCCAGCGGGGGGAAGGCGCCCGGCAGGCCCTTGCCGTCGGGCTGGTGGCAGGCGAAGCAGAGGTTCATGTAGACCTGCTGGCCCTTCTCGATCTGCATTTCCTTCGTGAGGCCGGCGATGGCGGGATTGGACTTCATCTCGGCGGCGATCTTCTTTTTCAGCTCGGCCTCGCGCCGGGAGGAGGCGGAGCCGGCGTCGGCCTGCGCGCCAAGGTAGACGGCGTCGATTTCCTTGCCGGAGTAGGTGACGCGGTTGGCGTCGCCGGCGACCTTGAGCATGCCGAGGGCACCCTTGTTGAAGGCGCGGGTGAGGGAGTGATCGACGAGGATGAAAGTGCCGGGGACGTCGACCTTGAACTCGACGACGGTCGCGCCGCCCGAGGGCACGAGGGTGGTCTGCACGTTCTTGTTAGGCAGGCTGAGGCCGGCCTCGGGGTAAACCTTGTCGAAGATCTCGCCGATGATGTGGAAGGACGAGGTGAGGTTGGGGCCGCCGACGCCGAAGTAGAGGCGGATGGTCTCGCCGACCTTGGCGGTCATGGCCAGGTCGCCCACGAGCGAGCCGACGGAGCCGTTGAACACGATGTAGGGCGGGCGCTCGTCGATGGCCTTGGCCATGTCGAAGGACTGCAGACCTTCTTCGCCGTATTTGCCGGTGGTGTAGAATTCGCCCTGCATGACGTAGAACTCCTTGTCGACCTTCGGCAGGCCCTCCTTGGGCTCGACGAGGATGAGGCCATACATGCCGTTGCCGATGTGCATGGGCACGGGGGCGGTGGCGCAGTGGTAGACGTAGAGGCCGGGGTTGAGGGCCTGGAAGGTGAACTGCGAGGTGTGGCCGGGGGCGGTGAAGGTCGAGGTCGCGCCGCCGCCGGGGCCGGTGACGGCGTGCAGGTCGATGTTGTGCGGCAGCTTTGAGGACGGGTGGTTGTTCAGGTGAAACTCGACGACGTCGCCCTCGCGGATGCGGATGAACGAGCCGGGGACGCTGCCGCCGTAGGTCCAGAAGGTATATTCGACCCCATCGGCCAGGCGGCCGACGACCTCGAGGACCTCAAGGTTGACGACGACGCGCGCGGCATACTTGCGGGTGACCGGCGGAGGCACGTGGGGTGGGGCGGTGAGGATCGCCTGCTCGATGGGCAGGTTGACGATCTCGGGCGGGAGGATGACGGGACCCTGGACATCGGATGGGCCCTCGTTGGCGCGGACGAGGGTGGTCGTGAGCCAAGCGGCGGCCAAGGCGAGCCCGGCCACCGCGACAGCGGGGAGAATGCGTGGATTATTCATGGGGGACTGATTCATAGGTTACAGGAAAGGGGGTGGCTGGCGTGGCGCGGGTTGTCAGGAGCTGCGCATTCCTTGTTTTGAGATTAGATTCTTGCCTTGGTCAGCCGCGATAAGCGGCCGTGATGGCGGCGACGTAGAGCAGGCCGGTGATGGTTTCGAACATCCCGATGCGTCGCGCCGGCCAGGCGGGACGGAAGGGGCTGGCAAACCAGAGCGTGCGGGCGAGCAGCGCCCACGCCGGCACCGCGGTCCAGATCGGCACGAGCTGAAGAGCGCCCATCAGGGATACGCCGAGGGCGGCAGCGACGGTCGCGAGGACCGGCAGAAGGAAACCGGCGGTTTCACCCTTGGCCTGCCGGAGGCTGCTCCGCACCGACAGGACCGTGGGCACACTGCGGGTGAGGGCGAGGGCCGCGAGTGCGAGGGCCGGTCCCGCGGACCAGCCGGCGAGGGTGGCCAGGGCCGCCGGCACGAGGGCGAAGGCCGCGCTGCCCGCGACCTCGGCGGCCGCGGCGCGCGAACCGTTTTGCGCGTCAAACCACGCGAACAGGCCGCCCAGCGGGGCGGCCAGCAGCAGCGGCCAGAGCGGGGCAATACCACCGGGCACGAGGACGAGAGAAAATCCGGCGAGCGCGAGGACGGAAAAAATCAGGACCGCCAGCGCGGCGGTGCGTGGCCGGGCGGCGACGGGGCTGAACAGGGCCTTGAAGGGCCGGCGGGCGAAAAATCCCGCCAGCGCCGCCACGGTGAGCGCACCGCCGGCGGAGGAGGGTGCGACCAGCAGGCCCAGCGCCAGCGGCTCCAGGGCCAGCGACCACGAGCCATGTTCTTTCGGGAGAAAAACGGCGGCGGCGGGTGCCGCGGGCGCGGGCCGCCGCGTGGTGGCGGAGCGGGGGAAGGAGGCGAGAAGGGCGGGGCCTTGCATGTCCCCAGTATCGCCACAAAGGCGGACCGGCGCCTTGACCTGCGTCAAGGGGCGGAGGGAAATGTCGCCGCCGTTCGCTCAGAGCAACTTGTGGTCCCGTGCCCAGCGGACAAATTCCTGCTCCAGCTGGTCGAAAGACTCGATGACAAACAGCGTGTCCTGGAAATGCCAGATGTCGTAGGGCTGCGCGGCCAGCGTCTCGGGGCGGTAGGCGATCTTCTTCACTTTTTCGGTGAGCGAGTGCTGCGTCTCGCCCGAGGAGGAGATGATGCCGTTGCCGTAGATGCGCGGGCCGCCGGGATTCTTGATCAGGCCGAACTCGACCGTGAACCAGTAGATGCGCGTGAGGCCCTCCTCGACCGCCGGATCCTGGCACGCCAGCGCAGCCTGGCCGATCTTCTGGTAGAAATTGGCGAAGCGCGGGTGCATGATCATCGGCGTGTGGCCGAAGATGTCATGGAAACAGTCGGGCGCCGGCGTGTAGTCGAGCTCGGAGCGGGCGCGGATGTAGTCGGTGCACGGGAAGATGCGCCTGGCGAGATAGGAGAAGAAATCATGCGCATCGAGCAGGCCCGGCGTGCGGGCGAGCTGCCAGCTGGTCGCGGCTGACAGCTTGCGCGACACGTCGGCGAGGGCGGGGATGCGGTCCGGCTCCAGCTTGAGCGCGGCGAGGCCGGTGAGGAACTCGTCGGCGGCGCGGCCGGGCAGGAGGGTCTGCAGGCGGGCGTAGAGCGTGCGCCAGACCTCCTGCTCGTCGGCGGTGTAGGCGGGATATGGGCACTCCGCTCCGATGGGCAGCGGCGCCGTGAGCTTGTGCGGGATGCAACGCGGATCGTCCGCGCCGGTCGGGGTGGCGGTGGGCGTGGGGGTATTCTGCATGGCGGAACCATGACGCGCGCCCGCCGGGGAGGCGAACCGGGAACCGGCCGGCTGCTGCAAATACGCCGAAAGAGCTAGGGCGTGTGTCCAAACTCTGAAACCGAGACAGGGCTACCACTAATGAGATTTCGCCAACGGCGAAATTTTGGCGGGGTGGCTCCGGCTGATCGCCTGCGCGGTGGGTTTCGGGGGCCCGCTGATCGCGGGCTGAATGGGCGGCGACCAGCCGCCCCCTTAGCTTGACGGCGGAGGCGATCAGCCGGAGCGGTGTAAGTAGATTCCGCCGTTGGCGGAATCCTTTTAGTGATCTCCTTCCGGGGTTTGAAATTACTCCTTAGAGCATATTCAATAGTATAGTCGCCTCTGCTGGATGTAGCCGGGGTCGCTGACGTCGGTCCGTGAGTCGGACACCCAGGCACCGGGGTCAGCGACCCCGGCTACAGTTTTAGTGAAACCGCTCTAGGGCGGCAGGCTCACGATCCGCCCCAGGGCGGGATGGTCTCGCCGGGCTTGGGCGGCGGGCCGGGCGGGGTCATCCGGTTCTTCCGGCGGTCGAGGCCGTCCCATTTGCGCGGGCCGGGGGTCACCAGCGTCTCGGCCAGGTGCAGCGGCAGTTTGGCGAACATCGAGAGCAGGGGCAGCGAGACGAAAAGCGCGAGGGCGGAAGTGTTGGGGGTCAGGCCGCCGAAGAGCGCCGCGGAGACCGCCATGATGAAGATGGCGGCCCAGACCAGCGTGCTGGCCAGAGTGGGCCAAGCGATGACCTTCAGCCAGGTGCGGGCGGGCCGGCGCGAGCGCCAGAGCGGCAGCGCGGTGAGCGCCAGCACGGTGCCGAAGAGGACCACGCCGGCCGCGCCGCTCCTGAGGATGCTGCCGATGGTGAAGAGCAAGGCGTCGGGCATCCCAAACACCTTGGTCACGAAGAGGCCGAGCTTCACATTGGCGTTGGGCGCGGAAAAGACGTCGTCACGGTCGTAGAGGCTGGTGAAGCGGCCTGACTCGATCTGCTCGTAACGCTGCAGGTAGGCCGTCATGCGCTGCTCATAGAGCGCCGGGTTGGCGTTGCGGAGGCGGGCGCCGCGGGGCACCTGCGGCACGCCGTCGAAAACCCCGGTCACCTCGGGGTAATCACGCCGGAGGGAATTCTGGGCGGCGGTGACATTGAAGGGGGCGGTCAGGCTGAGCGGACCCCAACTGTATTCGCTTTCGCGCAGGCGCGTGGCGAAGGTGCGAACCAGCGCAACCGGATGCTCGTCGAGGGCGGCGGCGGACAACTGGTAGTTGAAATTCGTCCAGCCGCTGGCGAAGGCGGGGGAGACGGCGGTGAGTCCCCAGAGGAGGGCGCCGCCGGCGACCAGCAGGACCAGGCCGAGCTGCAGGGAGCGCATCAGCTCGCGCCGCAGCCAAGGGCCGAATTTTTCCTCGGATATGCCGGTCGACTTGATGGCTCTCATGCGGTTGTGGCGGTGAGCAAGACAGGGTCGGGATCGGTTGTCACGCCCGGGCGTCAGCGGTTGAGCAACGCGGCGACCCGGGTGCGGCCGCGCACGTTGAGCTTGGCGAAGATGGCGGCAAGCTGGGTCTTGATCGTCAGCGGGCTGCGGCGCAGTTCGGCGGCGATCTCGGCGGTGCGCAGGCCCTCGCGCACGCGCATGGCCACCTCGCGTTCGCGCTCGGTCAGCCGGGCCAGCAGGGCCACGGCGCCGGGAGAGAGCTGGCGGTCGCGGTCGCCGCGCGGGCGGCGGTAGTCGAGCTGGATGTGGAAGGCCGATGCGGTCTCGCCCGGTGCGGTGTGCAGCTTGATGCGCGCGTGCAGCCCGCGGGTGTTGTCGCTGATCACCTTGGTCGGGGCCGCCTCGGCCCGGAGCTCGGCGCAGGCGGCGACCAGGGCCTCGGGCAGCTGAAAGGCGTTGCGGGCGCGCAGCGCCGCAGCGTGGCGCTCCCCGTGGTTCCACACCGCGCAGGCGCGCGCGGCCTCGTGGTTGAACCAGAGCGGCCGGCCGGCGGCGTCGAGCAGGAGCAGGCCGACGGGCACATCCTCCAGCATGGCGAGCACGTGGTCCAGGAGGGGAATATGGACGTTGGGGTGGGGCATGGCGCTATAGGCTGAACGGAGTAAATGACCGGCCGGCCCGGCGGGGCAAGGCTGTTTACTCCGTCCGGCGTATGGCCGCGGGCGGGCGGGGCGGGTAGAGTCAGGCCAACCCAAACGCCCTTCCGCCTTCGTCCCGCCCACGGCGGACCGGCCCGGGCCCCTCCACGCATGAGCCGCACCTTTTTTGACAAGCCCGTCGAACGCAAAACCGGCGTGAATCCGCTCGGGCTGCGCGGATTCGACCACATCGAGTTCTACGTCGACCACGCCGACCAGTGGCGCGACTTCTTCGTCCAGAAATACGGCATGTCGACGCGCGCCTACGGCGACAACTCGACCGGACTCAAGGGCCGCCGGGCGCACGTCGTCGGCCAGGGCCGCGTCAACTTCGTCGTCAGCGAGCCGCAGGGCACCGGCCCCGAGGCGGATTTCCTGCGCACCCACCTGGCGAAGCACGGTTGCGGCGTGCGCGACGTGGCCTTCAAGGTGAAGGACGCCAAGCACGCCTTCACCGAGGCGCAGCGCCGCGGCGCGCACGCCGTGCGCGACCTCTACGCCGACGACAACATCGTCCACGCCGCCATCGCGGCCTACGGCGACACCATCCACAGCCTCGTCGAGCGGAAGGGCCGCGGCGAGTTCATGCCCGGCTTCGTCAACGTCCCGGGCGGCATCGATGATCGCGAGATCAACTTCGCGATGATCGACCACGTCGTCGCCAACGTCGAAAGCATGGACGAGTGGGTCACCTACTACGAGCAGGTGTTCGGCTTCGACCTGTTCATGCACTTCGACATCAACACCGGCCGTTCCGCCCTCATGTCGAAGGTCGTCAGCTCGACCGACGGCTGGGTGAAGCTGCCGATCAACGAGCCGTCGTCCGCCAACTCGCAGATCCAGGAGTTCCTCGACCAATACAGCGGCGCCGGCGTCCAGCACATCGCGCTCCTCACGCCCGACATCACCGCGACGATCGACGAGATGCGGAAGATGGGCCAGGAGTTCCTCGACGTGCCGGACAGTTACTACGACGGCGAGTTCGACGCGCGCGTCGGCAAGATCCAGGAAAACAAGGACGACCTGAAGAAGCTCAAGATCCTCGTGGACCGCGACAACGAGGAGGGCTACCTGCTCCAGCTTTTCACCAAGTGCGTGTTCGCGCGGCCGACGCTGTTCTTTGAGGTCATCCAGCGGCGCGGCCGCTCGGTCGGTTTCGGCGAGGGCAACTTTCGCGCCCTGTTCGAGGCCATCGAGCGCGAGCAGGCCCGGCGCGGCACGCTTTGAGTGAGGGTGAAAGTGACAGCGAGAGTGTTCCCCTGACCGCTCTTGCTGATCCCCTCACTTTCACTCTCACTCTCACTTTAACCCCTCCCGTCATGCCCCAATACCTCAAGCTCGGGTCGATGCCCCGGAAACATCACATCAAGTTCCCGCGCGACCCTGCGGCGAGCTACAAGGGCGAGGGCCTGCACTACGAGCACGTCGTCACGACCGAGGGCTTCGACCGTGCCTACAGCATTCTCTACCACTTGAAGCCGCCGACGCGCGTGAAGCGCGTCGAGCTCTTCCAGGAGTTCGCCCTCAAGCCCGGCGCGCCTAAGCCGCTGCGCCACCATCACCTCAAGTCCGCCGGCCTGACCCGGGCGGGCGACCCCTACACCGGCCGCGTGCCGCTCATGTTCAACGCCGACATCGGCGCCTACCGCTGCCGCCCCGCGACGGCGATGGACCAGGGCTACGACTTCTACCGCAACGGCCAGAGTGACGACGTCATCTTCGTCTGGAGTGGAGGCGGCTGGCTCGAGTCGCAATACGGCCGGCTGCGTTACCGGCAGGATGATTATGTCGTCATCCCGCGCGGCACCATCTACCGGCTCGTGCCCGACGACATCGTGAAGGAGGACTACCTCATCATCGAGTCGACGCATCCGGTCCGCCTCCCCGAGCGCTACCTGCACAAGGAGGGCCAGATCCGCATGGGCGCGCCGTACAGCGAGCGCGACTTCCACGGGCCGGCCGAGATCATCGCGCAAGACCAGGAGGGCGACTTCGCCATCCTCACGAAGGACCGCACGCGTTTCACGCGCAACATCATGGCCGGTCACCCGCACGACGTCGTGGGTTGGGACGGTTACCTCTACCCGTTCACGTTCAACGCAAATGATTTTGAGCCGCTGACCGGCACCGTCCACCTGCCGCCGCCGGTGCACCAGACCTTCGAGATGCACGGCTTCGTCATCTGCACTTTCGCGCCGCGCTACCTCGACCACCACCCTGAGGCCATCAAGGTGCCGTGGGCGCACGACAACACCGAGGCCGACGAGGTGCTGTTCTACGTGCGCGGCCAGTTCGGCTCGCGCAAGGGCGTCGAGCCCGGCTCGTTCACGCTGCACCCGCAGGGCATCCCGCACGGCCCGCACCCGGGCACGACGCTGAAGAGCTTCGAGCACACCCGCACCGAGGAACTGGCGGTGATGTTTGACACGCAGTTCCCGCTCGAGCTGACCGCCGAGGCCCTGGCGATGGACGATCCGAACTATCCGCTGAGCTGGCTGGGGTAAGCCGTAGGTGGCGAGCTTGCTCGCCACGTTGCACGCAAGCGTGCAACCTACCACCCGATGATCATTGATTTCCAAAAACTACCCCCGCGCGAATCCTACCCGTGGTTGATCAACGCGATCAACCCGCGGCCCATCGCGTGGGTGTCAACGATCTCCGCCACCGGCAAAACCAACCTCGCGCCGTTCTCGTTCTTTCAGGGTATCTGTGCCAACCCGCCGACCCTGATGTTCACCGGGGCCAATGACCGCACCGGCAAAAAGAAGGACAGCGTCGTCAACGTCGAGCAGGTGCCGGAGTTCGTGGTCAATGTCGTGCCCTACGCCCTGCGCGAGCCGATGAACCTCACCTCGGCGCCGCTGCCGCACGGCGAGAGCGAGTTCGAGCATTTCAACATCGCCACCGCGCCCTCGACCCTCGTCAAGCCGCCGCGCGTCGCCGCGTCGCCGGTGTCCTTCGAGTGCAAGCTCGACCGCATCGTCTGCATCGGCGAGGGCCCGCTGGCGGGCAACGTCGTGTTCGGCACCATCCTCTGCGCGCATGTCAGCGAGTCCGTGATCACCGACGGGGCGCTCGACCCGCACAAGCTCGACACCATCGGCCGCATGGGCGGCGACTACTACACGCGCACGACCGAGCTTTTCACCATCAAGCGGCCGACCGCATGAAAGCTCCAAGAACTCCAACAGCCAAGCTCCGGTGAATAGCCAACGACCAATCGTCAATCAGGCCTTTGGCTATTTCCGCTCTGAGTATTTCTCTGTAGCTTGGATGTTGGAGCTTAACCAATGCAAATCATCGCCCCATGACTGATATCGTTATCCTCTCCGCCACCCGCACCCCCATCGGGGCCTTTCAGGGGGCCTTCGCTTCCGTCCCGGCCTCGCGCCTCGGCGCCGCCGCCATCAAGGGTGCGGTCGCCCAGGCCGGGGTCGCCGTGGGCGATATCACCGACTGCCTGATGGGCAATGTGCTGCAGGCGGGGCAGGGGCAGGCGCCCGCCCGCCAGGCGGCGATCCACGCCGGGCTGCACAATTCCACGCGCTGCGTCACCGTGCACAAGGTCTGCGGCTCCGGCCTGCAGACGGTCATGGGGGTGGCCCATTTTCTCGCCGGCGGCATGGGCACCATCGCGGTCGCCGGCGGCATGGAGAACATGTCGCTCGCCCCCTACCTACTGCCGAAGGCGCGGGAGGGCTTCCGCCTCGGTAACCAGACGGTGGTCGATTCGCTCGTCACCGACGGCCTGTGGGATCCCTACAACAACATCCACATGGGCAGCTGCGCCGAGCAGTGCGCCGCCAAATACAAGTTCACCCGTGAGCAACAGGACGCTTTCGCGATCGAGTCATTCAAGCGGGCTAATGCCGCGCAGCAGGACGGCAAGTTCGCCGCCGAGATCACCCCGGTGGAGATCACGGACCACAAGGGCAACGTCACCAAGGTCGAGCACGACGAGGGCCCGGCCAAGGTGAAGTATGACAAGATCCCGTCGCTGAAACCGGCGTTCCAGAAGGACGGCACCATCACGCCGGCCAACGCCTCCACGATCAACGACGGGGCCGCCGCACTGGTCTTGACCACCGCCGAAACCGCGCTCTCCCGCAGTCTGAAGCCCATCGCGAAAATCATTTCCTTTGGCAGCCATGCGCAGGACCCGGTGTGGTTCACGACCGCGCCCGTGCCGGCGACCCGCACCGCCCTCAAATCGGCGGGCTGGAAGGTTGAGGACGTCGATCTCTGGGAGGTCAACGAGGCCTTTGCCGTCGTGCCCATGGCCTTCATGGCCGAGCTCCATGTCCCGCATGCCAAGCTAAACGTCCGCGGTGGCGCCATCGCGCTCGGCCACCCCATCGGCGCCAGCGGCGCGCGCATCCTCGTGACCCTCATCGCCGCGCTGAAGGAGCGCGAGCTCAAGCGCGGCGTCGCCGCTATCTGCATCGGCGGCGGCGAGGGCCTGGCGGTGTGCGTGGAGCTGATTTGATGAAACGCGGAGGACGCGGAGAGCACGGAGAGTTTCCCGTCCCTATTCATCCTCTGCGTCCTCCGCGAACTCCGCGTTTAATTCTTATCCCATGAGCAAAGTCTACCCCCACGCCCCGGCCGCCCTCGCGGGCCTGCTGCACGACAACATGACGATCGCCGCCGGCGGCTTCGGTCTCTGTGGCATCCCGGAGAATCTCATCGTCGCGTTGCGCGACAGCGGCGTGAAGGGCCTGACCATCGTCGGCAACAATGCCGGCGTGGACGATTTCGGCATGGGTATCCTCCTCACGACGCGGCAGGTGAAAAAGGTCATGGCCTCCTACGTGGGCGAGAACAAGGAGTTCGAGCGCCAGGTGCTGGCCGGCGAACTCGAGCTCGAGCTCATTCCCCAGGGCACGCTGGCCGAGCGGCTGCGCGCCGGCGGCGCGGGCATCCCCGGCTTCTACACCCGCACGGCCTTCGGCACGAAACTGGCGGAGGGGAAGGAAACCAAGGTTTTCGACGGCAAGGATTACGTGCTCGAGCCGGGCATCAAGGCCGCGGTCTCGCTCGTGAAGGCGTGGAAGGGCGACAAGTCCGGCAATCTCGTCTTCCGGAAAACCGCGCGGAACTTCAACCCGATGATCGCGACCTGCGGCCAGGTTTGCCTCGCCGAGGTCGAGCACCTGGTTGAGGTGGGGGAGCTGGCGCCGGATGACATCCACACGCCGGGCATCTATGTCGATCGCATCATTCAGGGCGTGAATTACGAGAAGCGCATCGAGTTTCGCACCGTGCAGGGCGCGGCGGCCTCGAAAAAAGAGACGCCCATCCGCGAGCTGATGGCTAGGCGCGCCGCGCAGGAGTTGCGCGACGGCTACTACGTCAACCTCGGCATCGGCATCCCGACGCTCGTCGCCAACTTCATTCCGAAAGGCATGAACGTCACGCTCCAGTCCGAGAACGGCCTGCTCGGCATCGGGCCCTTCCCGCCCGACGAGCAGGTGGACGCGGACCTGATCAACGCCGGCAAGCAGACCATCTCGACCATCCCCGGCTCAGCTTTCTTCTCGAGCGCCGATTCCTTCGCGATGATCCGCGGCGGACACATCGACCTGTCGATTCTCGGCGCGCTCGAGGTCGCCGACAACGGCGACATCGCGAACTGGATGGTCCCGGGCAAAATGGTGAAGGGCCCCGGCGGCGCCATGGACCTGGTCGCCGGCGTGCGGCGCGTCGTGGCCGTCATGGAGCACTGCGCGAAGGACGGCAGCCCGAAGATTCTGCAACAGTGCTCGCTGCCCATCACGGGCAAGAGTGTCGTCAGCCTCATCATCACCGACCTTTGCGTGTTTGAAGTGAAGACCGGCGGGGGGCTCGTGCTCCTCGAGCTGCACCCCGGCGTCACCCTTGCCGAGGTGAAGGCCAGGACCGGCGCGCCGTTTGCGGTGGCGTTGAAATAGGGCCGCCCCCGGGCCGGCTCCGCCGGCCTCCCAGGGCGGGCTAAAGGATTGAAATGGGCGCGGCCCTCTGACCGATTACGGGGGTGCCCCGGTCCTTGCTTTGCCTTCCGCTCTTCGTGCTGCTGGCCGCGCTCGCGGGGGCCGAGCCGGATGCGCCCCGGCCGGTCGACGCCGGCCCGCAGCTCTCGGGGACAACCGAGGCCGATCTGCCTGATGGTGACGAAGTCTGGGACTCCGCCCAAAAGGCGCTCGCCCAGGCCAAATCCGAGCCCGAGGCGCTGCAGGCCCTGGTCAACGTGGTCAACCTCCAGCGCCGCCGGGGCGATTATCCGGCCGGCGTGGCCGGGGCGCGCGAAGGCCTGGCGCGGGCGCGCCAAACCGGCGAGGTGCGCCGCCAGGTGGATTTTCTCTACCTGCTTGGGCGGCTGTATTGGAACCTCACCGACTACCCGCACTCCCTGGAAAACCATCTGGAGGAACTCCGGCTCGCGGAGCAACTGGCCGACCCCTTCGTGCTCGCCCGCACCCATGGGGGCCTGGGGCTGACCTACCAGCGTTATGGCCGCAACGAGGATGCCCTGCGGCACTTCAAGACCGGCCTGGAGTTTGCGCTCAAGGCCAAGGACGACCGCATCCGTTCCAGCCTGCTCAACAGCCTGGGCAACTACCACCTCGGCCTGCGCCAGTATGAGCAGGCGGCCGTCATCCACGAGGAGGCCTTGAAACTGCGGGAAGGTTACGGCAACCGCCGGGCCATTGCCGAGTCCCTGATGAACCTCGGCCTGATTGCCGAGGCGGGGGGGCAGACCGCGCGGGCGCTCGATTATCTCCAGCGGGCCCTCACGACCTTCGAGGCGCTGAAATACCGGCGCTACATCGTCAACGCCCACCGGCGGCTGGCGTTTGTCCTCCGCAAGGCCGGCCGCAGCGACGAGGCGCTGGCCCACCTCGAGACCGCGCTGCAGGTGGCCGCCACGCTCGAGAGCGCGGAGGTGCTCGCCGACCTTTATCAGGAGCTGACCCTGACCAGCGAGGCGCGCGGCGATCCGGTCGCCGCCCTCGGCTATCAGCGTAAGCTCGCGGCCGCCACGGAACTGATGCGTGGGCAGCAGGACCGGCAGCGGATGGAAGAGCTCCGGGCCCGCTACGGCGCGGAACAGCGCGAGCTGGAGATCGCCCTGCTCCGGCGCGAGCAGGAGCTGCAGCAGGCCGAGCTGGGCCGGCGGCGTTCGCAAAACTTCGCGCTCGCGGCGGGCCTGGGCGGCGGCCTGCTGCTGCTGGGTGGCATCATCCTCCTCCAGCGCTACCGCCTGCGGACGGCGCGCCGCCTCCATGCCGTGACCGAGCACGCCCGGGAGCGCGCCGAGGCCGCCGAGCGGCTGAAGTCGCGCTTGCTGCAGATCGCCTCCCACGACCTGAAGGTGCCGCTGACCGCGCTCAACGCCACCGCCGGGCTCATCGGGGACAATGCCGCGGTGGCGCCGGCGGTCCGCCGGCTGGCCGGCGAGATCCAGGCGGACACCGCCCGCATGCGCAGTCTGGTGCGGGATTTCCTGGAGGCCGCCGCGATGGAGGACGGCAACCTGCAACTGCACACCGCCGAGCACGACCTCGCCCTGATCGCGCAGCAGGCGACCGAGGGCCTCGCGGCGCTGGCCCGCACCAAGGACCAGCAGCTCGCCTGCCGGCCGGCCCCGGCCCCGCTCGCCCGGGTCCACGCGGATGGCGACCGGCTGCGCCAGGTCTTCGACAACCTCATTGGCAACGCGTTGAAATTCTCCCCGCGAGGCGGCCGGATCACGGTGGCCTGTGGCGAGGCCGCGGGCTGGGTTTATGCCGAGGTGCAGGACAGCGGTCCGGGTCTCGGGCCGGCGGACTTTGCCAAGATCTTCGCCCCCCACCAGCGGCTGTCCGCCCAGCCGACCGGCATCGGCGAGGACTCGACCGGACTGGGCCTGTTCATCGCGCGGGAGCTGCTGACGCTCCAAGGCGGCCGGTTGGAGGTCCAGTCGCAGCCGGGCTGTGGCGCGGTGTTCCGGGTGCTACTGCCGGCGGTGATGCCCGCGGAGGCGCGCTGATCAGCCGAGGCCGTTGCGCAGGCACCAGCGGACCAGCATCGGCACATCATGCAGGTTGAGCCGGGCGAGGATGCGCGCCCGGTGCTTCTCAACCGTGCGCGGGCTGAGGTCGAGCTGGGCGGCGATCTCCTTCGAGACGAGCCCGCGCGCCACCAGTCGCACGACCTCCTTTTCGCGCTCGGAGAGCGCCTCCGGGCCGACCCGGGGCAGGGTGGGCTCGCTCGCGAGGGAGGAGGGGACGGGCGGTGGCACGGTCGCGGAGAAGAACATGCCGCCCTCCAGCACGCATTGGACGGCACGGTCGATCTGCTCGAGCGGCGAGTTCTTGTCCACGAAGCCGGCGACGCCGAGCGACACCAGCTCGGCCGGGAGCCGGGCCTCGGGATGGGCGGTCAGGATCACCACCTTGGTGCCCAGGCCGCGCTGCCGCATGGCGCGGACGATGTCGCGCCCGTCCATATCGCGCAGGTAGAGGTCGGCGATCAGCAGGTCGGGCGGGGTGGCCAGGCACTCGGCCAGCGCGGCGCGGCCGTCGCCAAAATCAAGCAGCGCCTGTGGCTGGAAGCGCTGTTGCAGGGCGGCCTTGAGGAGGCCACGGAAGGTCGCTGTGTCGTCAACGAGCACAAATCGCAGGGTGGTGGCGAGGGACGACGGGGCGGACATGACAGCAGGAGCAGAGGGATGTCACCGCCCACTGCAAGACTAGCCTGCGTTGCGTAGTTCTACGCCATCGCGCGGGCGAGACTACCCCCTTGGCGGCAAGGGCAATCCCCACTATGTTTGTTCATCCCAACCCCTGCGCCCCCATGGGCGTCGACCCCGTGCCAATCCCGTTTTCCCGCTGTTCGCTTTGCCGCCATCCCGTCCCGGCCTCCTGAGGGCTTTTGCCCGGCCGAGAAGTCTGGTGCTTTTTTTGCCAAGCCTCTTCATTCATTTGCAATTTCCGACCACCAACCCCCAAACCGCATGAGTTCAGTCATCCCCACCCGCATCCGTTCAATGACCCGCCGGCTGGCGTTTTTCGCCGCCTGTTCTTCCCTGGTCCAGGCTCAGGTCGCCCCGCTGGCTCCCGCCACCCCGCCCCCGGCCGAGGAGCGGGTCACGCTCGAGAAGTTTACCGTCACCGGCTCGAACATTCGCCGGCTGGATCAGGAAAAGGTGCTGCCGGTCACCGTTTTCGACCGCGACAACATCGAGGCGCGTGACGCCTCGCAGGCCTCCGACCTCCTCACCGCCCTGCCGCAGGTCACCGGCCTACCCGGCAACGAGACCGCCACCCTCGGCGCCACCGCGCGCGGCGACAACGCCTCGGTCTCCCTGCGCGGCATCCCCTCCAGCAACACCCTCATTCTGCTCAACGGCCGCCGGCTCGCGCCGCATCCGATCAGCCAGGGCGAGGCGGGCGTGCCGACTCTGTCCACCAACGTCAACCAGCTGCCCAATCGCGGCCTCGACCGCGTCGAGGTCCTGCGCGACGGCGCCTCCTCCATCTACGGCACCGACGCCGTCGCGGGCGTGGTGAACTACATTACCCGTCCCAACTACAACGGCACCGAGCTGGCCCTGCGTTATGGCGTCACCGAGATCGGCGACGGCCAGGAACTCCGCGCCACGCTCACACACGGCTTCACCTTTGATGACGGCAAGGGCCACTTCATGATCGTTGCTGACCTGATGGACCGCCAGGCCATCTACGCCCGCGATCGCGCCTTCGCGGCCGAGGCCGACCTGAGCTACCGCGCCCCGGCTCCCTGGAACGTCTCCACGGACACGACCTTCAACTCACGCTCGGCCACCACCGAGTTCGGCAATTTCTCAACCGGCACGGTGAACTCGGGCGGCGTCTTCACCGCCGCCCGCCCCGCCGGCGTGCCGGCCTCCCTCGTCGCGACCTCGGGCACCTTTTTCCTCGTGCCGACGACCACCGGCGTCGGGTTCCAGACCACCACGCCCAGCCGCGCCGGCATCACCCAGACCTTCTACTGGAACAACAACGCCTACCGCGTCATCCAGCCCCAGTCCACTCGCGGCAACGTGTTCGCCAGCGCGACCTACGAGTTGCGGCCCAACCTAACCGCCTTCGGCGAATTCAGTGGCTACAAAGCCCGCTCGGTCACCTACCGCGAGCCCGACGGCATCACCGCCTCAACCGACGGCAACATCATCGTCCCGGTCACCAACCCGTGGAACCCGTTCGGCGACCGCTTCTGGTCCCCCACCGGCGCGTCCAATGCCGACGGCACCGCCCGCCTCACCGGCACGCCCTCCGCCGTCCGCATCACCAACAAGCGTCTGACCGACCTTGCGGGCCGCACCGCGACCGTCACCAACGACATCTACCGCGTCGTCGGCGGCGTGCGCGGCAAGCTCTTCGACACCTGGAACTGGGAGGCCGCCGTCCTGCAGACCGAGTCGCGCGTCACCGACAACGAGGCCGGCCCGAGCCGGAAAAGTCTTCTCATCAATGCCATCAATCAGACCAACCCGGCCACAGCCTTCAACCCCTTCACCCGCACCTTCGCGGTCCAGGGCGGCGCGCTCGTGGTCACCGGCGACTACGTGAATCCCGAGAGCGTGCAGTCAACTTTCCGCTCCAATTTCATCCGCCAAGGCCGCACCGAGCTCACCAGCGCCGACTTCCGGGCCTTCGGCGATGTGCTGCCCATCTGGGGCGGCAACACCATCGGCGCCGCCTTCGGTGGCGAGTTCCGCTACGAGGCCTATGACGATTCCCGCCCGCCCTTCGCCGGCCTGAACCCGCCGGATTCCGGACTCGATCCGGCCACGAACGACTTCCTCGGCTTCTCGCCCAACTCTGACACCCACGGCACCCGCCACGTCGCCGCCGCTTATGTCGAGACCGTCGTCCCGCTCGTCGGCAACAAGTTCAAGCTGCCGCTCGTCCAGTCGCTCGAGCTCTCCGCCTCGGCGCGCTTCGAGAGCTACACCGATTTCGGCGAGACCACCAAGCCCAAGCTCGGCCTCAACTGGAAGCCGCTGCCTTGGGTGATGGTGCGCGCCTCCTACAACCAGGGCTTCCATGCGCCCAACCTCGCCCAGCTCTTCACCGGCACCCTCATTCGCACTGTCACCGGCAGCGTCGACAGTTATCGTAGCGCCGTCACCGGTCTGGTGACCGACGGCGCCTCCAATCGTCGCAGCATCGCCTCCGGCAACCCGGATCTTCAGCCCGAGACCTCCACCGGCAAGTCCGCCGGTTTCGTGGTCGAGGTGCCGTTCGTCAAGGGCCTGTCGTTCTCCGCCGACTACTGGGAGATCCGGCAGAAGGACGTGATCGCCTCCTCCGGTTCCATCAACGATGACCGCGACGCGCTGATCGCCGCGACCCAGGCTGCGCTCGCCGCCGGCCAGACCATCGGCAGCATCGACCTCGGCTCCGGCACGTCCGCCTACCAGGGTGACGGCTCCGTCGTCCGCCTGCCCGTCACGCAGGCCGACCGCGATTTTTTTACCGCCTACAACGCGTCGCGCACGCCGGGCAATCAGCGCGCCGTGGTCGGCGGGATCGACATCCTCCGCACCACCTACTTCAACCGCGCTGAGCAGTTCGTGAACGGCTTCGACTTCGACGTCACCTACAAGTTCCCACGGATGGCCCTCGGCAACTTCACGGTGAACACCACCTGGACCTACCTGAACGACTTCCACACCTACAACTCCGCAGGCGCCGCGCGCAGCGACCTGCGCTGGTCCAACGCTGCCGGCGGCGCCACCCCCAAGTGGCGCGGCACGACCACGCTCACCTGGCGCCGCCAGCAGTGGTCCGCCGGCCTGTCGGCCTATTACACCGGCGACTACACTGACTCGGGCGCCACCACGACCCAGAGCATCTACGAGTCGCTCGGCTCGCCGGCCTACATCGTGCCCTTCGTCAACAACGGCGCCCAAACCTACCGGTTCCTCGTGGACGACACTATCAGCTACAATGCCTACGTCGGCTACCGCTTTCGCGCGAAGAACAAGTGGCTCGGGAACACCGCCGTGCGCGTCGGCGTCGTCAACCTGCTCGACGAGGAGCCGCCGCTGGCCAGCGACTCCCGCGGTTATGACCCCTCGGTTTACAACCTGATGGCCCGCGGCCGCACCTGGTCCCTGCAGCTCACGCGGCAGTTCTGAGCGGACCGGCGTTTCCTTCCGAGCGCGTGAACCCAACCCCCCCCGCCCCAACGGGCACCCCTCGCCAGAGGGGATTTTCGCTGGCGCGGGCGGGGTCGGCCCGCCGGGCAAAGCCCTCACCTTGAACCATCGCGAATCAACCGCCGCCGGGCCCCGGGTCCGTCCGCGGCTGCTGGCGGCCTGCCTCCTCGTCGTCCTGAGCGCGAGTCTCCTGGCTTCCCTGATCCAGCGTTCCTGGGGCCGCGTGCAGGTCACGGGCCTCACGATCCCGACGCAGAACGGGCAGTGGCTCGTGGCGGACCTCTTCCGGCCGCGGACGGCCACCGCCGAGCAGCCCGCCCCGCTGGTGGTGGTGGTGCCGGGCTTCCAGCGCTCGAAGGAGTCCCTGGCGAATATCTCCCTTGAACTGGCCCGGCGCGGGATCGTGGTCATCGCCATCGATCCCTACGCCCAAGGCGGCTCAAGTTCCTCGGCCAGCGCGCAGTCGGCGACCACCGAGGGCTACGGCCTTTTCGCCGTCGTGGATTATGCCGCGGCGACGGACAACCTGAACTACATCGACAAGGACCGGATCGGGGCCACGGGTCACTCGGCCGGCGGCAACGCCGCCCTCCAGGGCGCGAGTTATTTCGGGCGCGAGGCGACCCGGACGGGCCGGCCGGGCAAGCTCCACTCGGTCTTTGTCTCGGGTTACGTGCTTTCCCTCACGGACCGGGTCCTGCGGGGCGTCCGCTCCAACGTCGGGATCAGCTACGCGCTGTTCGACGAGGGGGCTTTCCGCAACGAACGGAAAAATGGCGACATGCGCCGCGCGCCCGAGGCCTTGCGGCTCGTCAATGCCGCGGCCGGCCCCGGCGCGGTCCCGCTGGAGGAGGTGGAGATCGGCCGCTATTACGGCGAGGCGGCGGCGAGGAACCTCCGCGTGGTGCACAACGAGCGGCTCATCCACCCGCTCCAGCCCTACAGCATCGAGGCGACCGCCAATCAGATCGAGTATTTCGAGAAGGTTTTCGGCCTCGCGACCCCGCTCTCCAGCCGCGACCAAATCTGGTATTGGAAGGAGTTGTGCACCCTGGCCTCGCTGGTGGCGGCCATGGTCGCGCTGGTGCCCCTGGCCGGACTGTTGTTGGCCCATCTGCCCTGTTTCCAAGGGCTCGTGCATGAGCTGCCGGCCCCGGCGGCTCCGCCGGCGGGGCGCGGCCGCTGGCTGTTCTGGGGGCTGCTCCTGACCGGGGCCGTCATCGCCTGCGTCTCTTATATTCCCCTGACCGAGCTCTCGCAGAAGCTTTTCGTGGCGGCTTCCGGCCGGGAGCAGACTTGGTTCTTCCCCCAGCGGATGAACAACGGCGTCATGCTCTGGGCGCTGTTCAACGGCCTCGTGGGCTTCCTGCTCTTCCGCCTGGGCCGCCGCGGCCCCGGCTCCGTCCCGTCGGGCGCGCAGACCTCCGCGCGCGAGCTGGCGCGGACCGCCCTGCTCGCCGTCTCCCTGACGACAGCGTTCTTCACCCTGCTCTTTGCGGTCTACTATTTCCTGCACGTTGATTTCCGCTTCGTCTTCCTCGGTGCGCGCTACTTCCAGCCCGCGCTCCTGCTTCTGCTGCCGGTCTACGCCCCGGTCTTCTTTGTCTTTTTCCTCTCCAATTCCCTCCGGGTGAACGGCCCGCTGCGCCTGGCGGGGCAGCCCGAGTGGCGGAGCCTCCTGCTGGCGGGGGTGGCCAATTCCCTGGGGCTCCTGCTTATTGTGATCGTGCAGTACGTCGCGTTCGCCGTCCGCGGTACCGTCCACTGGACCGACGGGTGGCTCTACATCAACCTGCTTTTCGGGGTGGTGCCGATGATGTTCGTCCTGCCCTATTTCAACCGCGCCTTCTTCCGGCTGACCGGCCGGATCTACCTCGGGCCGATGACCACCTGCCTCGTGTTTGTCATGATCCTGCTTTCCAACACCGTCTGCTACCTCCCCTTCTGATGCCTGAATTTTCCCGGGTTCGGGGCTTTGTCGCCGGGAACCGCCCGCCTGAATTTCAATTTAGGACTCCTTGCGGCTCGGTTCAGCCCGGCGAGCTCTAAGGCCAAGCCGCCCCATGAAACGTTTCATCCCCAATCTCTATGTCCAGGTCCTCCTGGCCATCATCGCCGGCGTGCTGCTCGGCTGGCAGAACCCCGCGCTGGGCGAGCAGCTGAAGCCGCTGGGCGACGCGTTCATCAAGCTCATCAAGATGCTGATCGGCCCGATCATCTTCACGACCGTCGTCGTGGGGATCGCCGGCCTGAGCGACATGAAAAAGGTCGGCCGGGTGGGGGTAAAGGCACTGATCTATTTCGAGGTCATCACCACCGTCGCGCTCGTCATCGGCCTGCTCGTGGTCAACTGGGTGCAGCCCGGCGCCGGCATCAACGCCGACCCGGCCACGCTCGATGCCAAGTCCATCGCACAATACACCTCCGCCGCCAGCCATGCCAGCACGGTGGACTTCCTGCTCAACATCATCCCCCACACCTTCGTCAGCGCCTTCGTGGGCGGCGACCTGCTCCAAGTGCTCCTGCTGGCGCTGCTCTTCGGCTTCGCCTTGGCGAAGTTCGGCGACCGCGGCCGGGCCGGTGCTCGAGCTCCTGCACGAGGTCGCGCAGGTGTTCTTCGGCATCGTCGGCTTCGTCACGAAGATCGCCCCGCTCGCCGCCTTTGGCGCCATGGCCTTCACCGTCGGCAAATACGGCCTCGGGTCGCTCCTCTCGCTGGGCAAGCTGATGGTCTGCGTCTATGCCACCTGCGCGTTGTTCGTGTTCGTCGTGCTCGGGCTCGTCGCCCGCATCCACGGCTTCAGCCTCTGGCGCCTGCTGGTCTTCATCAAGGAGGAGATCTTCATCGTCATCGGCACCTCGTCCTCGGAGAGCGTGCTCCCGCGCATGATGCAGCGCATGGAAGAGATCGGCTGCGCCAAGCCGATGGTCGGCATCGTCCTCCCGGCGGGTTATTCGTTCAATCTCGACGGCACCTGCATCTACCTGACCATGGCCGCGATCTTCGTGGCCCAGGCCACCAACACCGACCTGACGCTGGCGCAGGAACTCGGCATCCTCGCCGGGCTGCTCGTCACCTCCAAAGGCGCGGCCGGCGTCACCGGCAGCGGCTTCGTCACCCTCGCCGCCACGCTGGCCACGGTCGGCCACATTCCGGTCGCCGGCATCGCCCTGCTGCTCGGCGTCGACCGCTTCATGTCCGAGGCCCGCGCCGTCACCAACCTCTGCGGCAACGCCGTGGCCATGGTCGTCGTCGCCATGTGGGAGGGCGAGTTTGACCGCACGAAGGGCGCGCGGATCATGCTCAACCCGCCGCCTCCCCCTGTTTGGTCCGCGAAAAACACGACCCGTTGGCGCGATATATTTTGACCACGGATTGCCCGGATGAATACGGATCAAGGCCTGAGCTCCCATCTGGTCCATCCGGGTCTGTCGGTGTAATCCGTGGTTAAAAAACTCCCGTTTACGCTTTGGCCTGCTTTCTTCGATGAAATCAATTCTCACTCTGCTGGTCGGTCTTGTTGCTGCCTGTGTCCTTACGGCCGCGCCGCTGCCGGCCGGCGCCGGGATGCAGGAAATCGCCACCACCGGCGGCAGCATCAAGGTCTTCACCTACCGGCCGTCGCTTTATGTGGATGGGCCGCTGGTGCTCGTGTTCCACGGGGTCGGCCGCAATGCCGAGGACTACCGCAACTTCGCCATCGCCGTCGCCGAGCGCTTCAAGGTCATCGTCGCCGCGCCGCTCTTTGACCGCGAGCGTTTCCCGGTCGACGCCTACATCCGCGGCGGCCTGCTCAATCCGGATGGCACAGTGCGGCCCAAGGCACAATGGACCTACGCGCTCGTGCCGCAGCTGCTCGCCGCGCTGCGGATGGGCGAGGGGAAGCCCGACCTGCCGTATTACCTGCTCGGGCACTCGGCGGGCGGCCAGTTCCTGGCGCGCTTCGCCGCGTTTTATCCGACCGAGGCGCAGCGCATCGTGGCCGGCAATCCCGGCAGCCATCTCTTCCCGCGGCGCGACTGGGATTTCGGCTATGGCTTCGGCCAGCTGCCGGCGGCGATCAGCGACGACGCGGCCTTGCAACGCTACCTCGCGGCCCCGCTCACAATCTATCTCGGCACGGGCGATATCCTGACCGACACGTCGAACCTCGACCAGTCGGCCGAGGCGGAGCAACAGGGTCCGCACCGGCTGGCCCGCGGCCGCGCCGGCTTTGCGTTCGCGCAAAAGCTGGCCGCCGAGCGCGGCTGGACCTTCAACTGGCGCAAGGTCGAGACCCCCGGCATCGGCCACGATGGCGGTGCCATGTTCGCCGCGCCGGAGATGGGGGAGGCATTGATGGGTCCAGCTCGTTGAGCCGGACCCGGTTTATAGTTGAGAGCTGAGCGTTGAGAGAAGCCGAGGTTTGGTCTCTCAACCCTCAACTGAATCAATGCGATTCGTCGCGCCAATTCAGGATTTGATCACTGGCCCGTTGCCAACTCAGATATTTCCCCTTAGCGCATGGTTTCCTCCCCTATGAAACATCCCCACCTGACCCTCGCCGTGCTTGGCCTGACCGCCGCCGCGCTGCCGCCGCTCGCCGCGGCCGACTCCATGATCCCCCTGCAGTTCAGCCCGGCCACGATGGACCTGTCCATCGATCCCCGCGCGGACTTCAACGCCTACGCCAATGGCGGCTGGCTCAAGGCCACCGAGATACCGGCCGACAAGTCCCGCTGGGGTTCCTCCGACATGCTCGGCCAGAACAACTGGAACCGCATCCGCGGCATCCTGGAGGAGGCCGCCGCGCATCCCGGCGCCGCCGGCACCAATCTGCAGAAGATCGGTGATTTCTACGCCTCCGCGATGGATGAGGTGGCCATTGAGGCCGCCGGCCTCCAGCCCCTCGCCTCCGAACTGGCCCGCATCGCCGCGCTCAAGGATATCAACGAGCTGGCCCTCTATCTCGCGGACGCTCATTTCCACGGCGGCAGCGGCCTGTTTGGCGTTTTCCCCTACGCCGACCAGCGGAAGAATGACACCATGCAGCTGATTGCCGGCCAAGGCGGCCTCAGCCTCCCGACCAAGGACTACTACCTGGATGAGAAATACGCCAAATTTCTCCCGCTCTTCACCGCGCATGTGACCCGGATGTTCGAGCTTGCGGGCACCGCGCCCGAGCCGGCGGCGGCCGCCGCTGCCACCGTGCTGCGCCTCGAGACCGAGTTGGCGAAATTCTCCAAGTCCAACACCGAGCTGCGCGACCCGAGCGCCAACTACAACAAGATGACGATCGACGAGGCCGCCGCGCTCATGCCGGCCTTTCCCTTCAAGGCCTACCTGGCCGCCGTCGGCCTGCCCGCCACCGAGACCAGCCTCAATGTCGGTCAGCCGAAATTCTTCGAGGGCCTGAACCGGTTGCTCGCCAGCGAGCCGCTGGCCGGCTGGAAGACCTACCTCCACTGGAAGGCGCTCACCGGCGCCGCGCCGTATCTTTCCGCCGCCTTTGACCGGGAGAACTTCCGCTTCTTCGGCACCGAGCTGAACGGCACGCCCGCGCAGGAACCCCGCTGGCAGCGCGCCGCCCGTGTGCTCGACTCCAACATCGGCTTCGCCGTCGGCGAGGTTTACGTCGGCAAATACTTCCCGCCCGAGGTGAAGGGCCGGCTGGAGGCCATGATCCAGAACATGCGCGACGTGCTCCACGACCGCATCGTCGGCCTCGACTGGATGACAGAGCCGACCAAGCGGAAGGCGCTGGAAAAACTTCAGACCCTGCGCGTCTCGATCGGCTACCCGCCCAAATGGCGTGACTATTCCGCCCTCCGCATCACCCGCGACAGTTACTACGGCAACGTCCAAGCTTCCGCCGCCGCCGAATCGCGCCGCCAGATGGCCAAGTTCGGCCACCCCTTTGACAACACCGAGTGGTTGCGTGGTCCCCAGCAGGTCAACGCCTATTACCAGCCCTCCGCCAGCCAGCTCGTCTTCCTCGCGGGCATCCTGCAGGCGCCGTATTTCGACCCGGCCATGGATGATGCTGTCAACTATGGCGCCATCGTCGCCGTCATCGGCCACGAGATCTCCCACGCCTTCGACGACAAGGGCCGGCAATACGACGCTCGCGGCAACCTGGCCGACTGGTGGACGGAGGCGGACGCCGCCGCCTTCACTGCGCGCGCCCTGAAGCTGGTGCAGCAGTTCAACGGTTACTTGGCGCTGCCCGACCTCGCCATCAACGGCCAGCTGACCCTCGGCGAGAACATTGGCGACCTCGGCGGCGTCTCCATCGCCTACGAGGCGCTCCAGCGCTCGCTCAAGGGCCAGGAACGCCGGCTGATCGACGGTCTCACGCCGGAGCAACGGTTCTTCATTTCCTGGGCCCAGGTCTGGCGCACGAAGTTCCGCGACGATGCGCTGCGCCGGCAGGTCGCGGCCGGACCGCACTCGCCCGGGCAGTTCCGCGCCGTCGGCCCGATCGTGAACCTGCAGGAATTCTTCGACGCCTTCGGCATCAAGGAAGGCGACCCGATGTGGCGGAAGCCCGAGGACCGCGCGAAGATCTGGTAGGGCGCGGACTCTGTTCCGCGCCGCGGTTGGGCGAGATCGCAGACCCCGCCTTGCACGCAAACTTCGGATTTTAACCACCAATGGGTTCCGCCAATCGGCGTAACCTACAGGCACCCCTCCGACTGATCGTCGTCGGTCTAAGAAAAGGGCCCGCTAATCGCGGGCTCTTTTTCTTTATGTGGAGGGCCCAGCTCCAGCTGGGCCGGGGGGGAGGGGTTTTACGCCCCGATGCCTGCGATTAGCCGGCCCCAAAACTAATTCGCGGCGACAATTAGTCGCCGCAGCCTTGGTCCCGGCCCGGGCTTTTTTATTTTGCACGGCACGCTGCCTGCAGGCCTGATGGGTCACGCATGAGCAAAACGATCTGGACCAACCACGGCTTCCGCTCCGACGCCCTCGAATTATTCAAGGAGGGACTCGCCGCCGCCGGCCACCGGCTCGTTCATTCTCCCAAGTCCTCCGCCTCCGTGCTCGCGGCCGGCGCCTCCGACCCGTCGATGAACGAGGCCGACATCGCCTTCGGCCAGCCGGACGTCGGCGACTTGGTGCGCCTGCCGCGGCTGCGTTACGTGGCCCTGAGCACCGCCGGCTATACCCGCTACGACACGCCGGAATTCCGCGCCGCCATGACCGGACGCGGCACGCTCGTGACGAGCTCTTCGCAGGTTTTCGCCGATCCCTGCGCCCAGCAGATGCTCGCCGCCATGTTGGCGCTCGCCCGCAATCTGCCGGCCCAGCTCCGCAACCAGGACGGCCCGCGCGAATGGCGTTATCTGGAGGACCGCTTCACCGCCACCGTGCTGACGGGCCAGAGCGTGCTGCTCCTCGGTTTCGGCGCCATCGGCCGGCGCCTGGCCGAGTTGCTTGCGCCCTTTGGCGGGCCGGTGACCGCCTACCGCCGCACGCCGCGCGGCGACGAGGGCGTCAGAATCGTGACCGACGCCGGCCTGCCCGCCGCGCTCGCTGAAGCCGACCACGTCGTGAACCTCCTGCCGGATTCGCCGGTGACGAAACTGCTCATGAACCCGGAGCGCTTCGCCGCGATGAAACCCGGCGCGCGTTTCTACAATGTCGGCCGCGGCACCACGGTGGACCAGGACGCGCTCATCGCCGCGCTCAAGTCCGGCCACATCAACGCCGCCTACCTCGACGTGATGGAGCCCGAGCCACTGCCACCCGCGCACCCGCTGTGGTCGGCGCCGAATTGTTTCATCACCTGCCACCTCGGCGGCGGCACCGGCGACCAGGACGTGAAGCTCGTCCGGCAGTTTTTGGAAAACCTGCGCCGTTTCCAGGGCGGCGAGCCGCTCGTGGACCGGATCATGTGAGGCGATATCCCCGACACCCCCGGCGCTGCGCGCCATCCCTCTTGATAGAGGGGATTCTATTCACGCAGGCAAAAATCCCCTCTGGAGAGGGGTGCCCGCAGGGCGGGGTGTGTTTCGGCAGGTCACTGCTTGTAGATCGTGCCGGCATTCATGACGAAGGTGACGTTCGTCATGAGCTTGATGTCGGCAAGGGGATCGCCAGGGGAATTGCCTTAAACGAGAAGGCGGACTTGACTCCGCAGGTTGCGGGGCAATTTTACCACCATGACAATGCTTGAACTCAAGCAACAGGTTTCGCGACTCTCCGCGCGCGAGCGGCGTGAACTCAACGCCTATCTGATCCGGTTGAGGCACGAGCGGCCGGAATGGCGGCGCATGATCAGCAAGCGCATGCGTGACATGGACCAGGGCAAGAAAGTTTCCGTGGCCCAACTCCGGCAACAGCTCGGCCATGGCTAGCCGGGCGTCTTACGTCCTGTATTTTGCAGTCGAGGCGGCTGAGTTTCTCGCCCAATTGTCCAAGTCCCGCCAACGCCGCGCCCTGCGGCTGGCACAAACCCTGGCGGCCAATCCATTCGTGCGCAGCGACTATGCGGTCGTGGATGAATCCGGGCGCGAGCAGGAGCATCTGCTGATCGAGGGGTTCGTCTATACCTACTGGTTGGATCACGCCGTGCGCGAGTTGCGTATCACGGACATCGAAGACGCCTCGTGAACCAATCTGGGCGCAGCAAGACTGCGCCCCTGCGTGGCGAACTGGCTACTGCTTGTAGATCGTGCCGGCTTTCATGACGAAGGTGACGTTCGTCATGAGCTTGATGTCGGCGAGGGGGTCGCCGGGGACGGCGACGAGGTCGGCGATCTTGCCGGACTCGACCGTGCCGAGGTCCTTCTCGGCGTCGACCAGCTTGGCGGCTTCGAGCGTGGCGGACTGGATGGCCTTCATCGGGGGCATACCGGCCTCGACCATGTAGATGAATTCCTTGGCGTTGTCGCCGTGCGGGGCGACGCCCTGGTCAGGGCCGAAGGCGATCTTCACTCCGGCGGCGTAGGCGCGCGGGCCGTCGACCCAGCCCTTGGCGATGGCGTCGCGGAGCGCGAGGTTGAGCTTGTCGCTGGCGCCGCAGTCGCGGACGGTCGTGAAGCCCGCGAGAAGCGTGCGCTTCGCGTAGACGGTGTCGCCCGTGGCCGGCGCGATGTAGCCATCGGCGATCCCGGTGATGCGATCACCGTCCACGGTGATTGTTACATGCTTGCGCAAGGTATCGGCGCGGCCGTCGATGAGCGAACCGGCGTGGACGAGCGTCTTGGCGGGAGCGAGGGTGGCCGCAAGCAGGGCGGCACCGGTGACGAGGCGGCGGCAGGGGAGGCGCATGGGCGATTTCTGGCCGGGCGCCCCGGCGCGCGCAACCGCCAACGGGCCAGAGGGGTATGACGATTCGTCTCAAGGGGATGCCGGTTGGTCGACAATCCGCATGATTTCCTGGAATAACCCCCGGGTCCGGTGCTCCAATCCCGCAACAGCCAATTGGCTGCGAACCTCTCGTCACTCCGGCGGGAGAAACCCAAAACCAAAATCCAGTATCACATGAACAAGTCCTCCAAGACCATCATCACGGCCGCGGCGATCGCGGGCCTCTACCTCGGCGCCCTCGCGGCCAAATCCTACGGCGCCGATGCCGGCTCGACCGCTCCCTCCACCGAAAAGAGCAAGGACAGCTGTAAAGGCAAAGACGGCTGCAACGGCAAGAAGGACGCCAAGGCCAGCTGCAAGGGCCACAACGACTGCAAAGGCAAGGGCGGCTGCAAGACCTCCGACAACGGCTGCAAGGGCAAGAACTCGTGCAAGGGCAAGGGCGGCTGCGCCGGCGACATGGGGGACAAGAAGGCCGAGAAGAAGGACGAGCCGAAGCAAGGCTGAGTCCGGATCTGACTCATTTCTCGGGAGATCAGGCTGACACCCGGTCTCCCTTCGTCTTATGGAGGTCGGGGTTTATCCCCGACGAGCTGAGGTTGATGTCGGGCGTAAAGCCCGACCTACAACACCGAATTTCCATCGACCTCCCGGTCGGCTTATTTTTTAACCACTAATGGCCACTGATGTGACACTAATCCGGATTAGTGGGAGATCAGTGTGGATTAGTGGTGATCAGGTTTGATCTGCCATGCCCGCCAACAAATTCAACGGCTTCACCGACTACGGCATCGGCATCGGTCTGCGCATCCCGCACTACGACCATATTCTGAGCCGGAAGCCCACGGTCGACTGGTTTGAGATCATCTCGGAGAATTTCATGGTCGATGGTGGTCGCCCGCTCGAGGTGCTTGACGAGATCCTCGCGCAATACCGTGTCGTGCAGCACGGGGTGGCCATGTATTTCGGCGCCGCCGATGGCCCGAATAAGGAACATCTCCGCCGCCTGAAGACGCTCACGAAGCGCACCAAGACCCCGTGGCTCTCCGACCACCTTTGCTGGGGCAGCGTCGACGGCACCTATTCGCACGACCTGCTGCCGATGCCTTACACCGTCGCGGCCGCCAAACAGACCGCCGCGAATATCCGCCGGGTGCGCGACTACCTGGAAATTCCGATCGCCGTGGAGAATGTCAGTTCCTACACCGAGTTCCACGTCTCCGAAATGACCGAGTGGGAGTTCCTCACCGAGGTCGTCGAGCGCGCCGACTGCGGAATCCTCCTCGACGTGAACAACATCTACGTCTCGGCGCAGAACCACGGGTTCAATCCCTACGATTACCTCGACCACGTGCCGCACCACCGCGTCGCGCAGATGCACATCGCGGGGCACACGAAGTTCGAGAAATACATCCTCGATACGCACGACCACCCGGTCCTCGACCCGGTCTGGAAACTTTACGCCCACGCCACGAAATTATGCGGCGTCACCGCCACACTCCTCGAGTGGGACGACAAGATCCCCTCGTTCGACGAGGTTCACGACGAAGCCCTGAAGGCCAATGAATACATCGCCCAAGCCCGCGCGGCCAAAATCCCCGCGCCGCGCGAAGCCGTTCGCTCCCGCGCGCGTTGATTCGACGGCGGACCTCGCCGACCTGCAGCGCGCCATGTGGCGCGTGGTCTCGCGGCCGTTGACGAACGACAGCCGCATGCAGCCGCGCTGGACCGACGGGCGGGCCACGAGCGCCGTGGCTGCGACGATCGCCAAGCCCAATGACCGGCTCACCTCCTTCGAGCGCCTCGAGATCTACAACCGCATGTATTGGTTCCGTGTGCTTGACAGCCTCTATGAGGATTGTCCCGGCCTGCGCGCCGTGCTCGGCGATACGAAGTTCATCGCCCTCGCCGAGGCTTACCTCGTCAAATACCCGTCCGGTTCCTTCACGCTCCGCAACCTGCCGGGCCGGCTGGCACAATTCATCCGTGAGGTGCCACGCTTCACGCGGCCGCACACGGCGCTGTGCCACGATCTCGCGCGCTTCGAGTGGGCCCGCGTCGAGGTGTTCGATACCGCATCGCAGCCGGTCTTCACCGCCAACGACCTGTTGGACGTGCCGGCGGCCAAACAGGGCCGGCTGAAGCTCGCCCTCCAGCCGTATCTGCAGCTGCTGCGGCTGGATTACCCGGTGGACGATTTCGTCCTCGCGGTGAAGCAGCGCGAGGCGCAGCTCCTGCGTGGCGACGCCAGCAACGCGCCGACCGAACTGCGCCGGCGGAAAGCTGGCAAGGCGAAGCGGCCCGCCCGCGCCCGCACCCACGTCGCCGTGCACCGCCTTGACGGGCAGATTTATTTCAAGCGCCTCGAGCCGGCGGCCTACCGGATCCTCCTCGCCCTGCGCGGCGGGGCGACCCTCCAGCAGGCTCTGGTGACCGGCATCCCGCGGGCGAAGAATTCGCACGCCGACTGGGCGGCCAGGGTTCAGGGCTGGTTCCGCAACTGGATGGAACTCGGGTGGCTGTGCAAAAGGTGACAGGGCGGTTCTTGGGAGAGCCCAGCTCCAGCTGGGCCGCGGCCGCTCTGGAGATCGGTCTTCCACGATTTCCGGAATAATCATCGTGGCCACTTCTCCCATCTCCATGCAACTCCGTGCGCTGCTAGCCAAGTTCGATGCCGTCGCCGCCTCGCTCCAATCACCGCTCTTGCTGGTCATCCGCCTCTACTGGGGCGTGTCCTTCGCCCAGACGGGCTGGGGCAAGCTCATGAACCTCGACCGCACCGCGGGATTCTTTGAGTCGCTCAACATTCCGCTGCCAAAGCTGAATGCCATCATGGCCGGCGCCACCGAGTGTGGCGGCGGCGTGCTGCTGGCGCTCGGGCTGTTCGCGCGGCCGGCCGCGGTGCCGCTGGTCTTCACCATGCTGGTGGCCTACGGCACGGCGGACAAGGAGGCGCTCCTGGCCATCACCAGCGACCCGGAGAAGTTTCTCGGTGCCGCGCCGTTCCTGTTCCTGCTGGCCTCGCTGCTGGTGCTCGCCTTCGGTCCGGGCCGGCTGTCGCTGGATCACCTGCTCGCGCGGAAGTCTGCGGCACCGTGAGAGGTGGAGCGCGCTGACCTCAGCGCGCTTTCAGGATGTCCGTTCGCAAACCAACGCGCTGGGGTCAGCGCGTTCCACCCTCAGCCCGCCGCCGGCGGATTGCAGAGATCCTCGTAGGCGTAAAGCAGGGCGCCGACCGCGAGTGGGATCGTGAAGATCACGCCAACGATCAGGCCGATGAGGCCGAGCATCGCGAGGATACCGCCGAGCAGTATGGTGAAGAATACCCGGAACCACTGCTTGGTGATGACCCGCCGGCTCACCTCCATCGCGGTCCACGGACTCAGGCCCTGGTCGATCACCAGCGCAAAGGTGAAGACCCAGCTGATCGATAGGTAGATGATGGGCAGCACGCACACGAAAATGCCCAGAAAGAGCAGCGGGTTGGGCTGACCCTGCTGGCCGGCCATCATCATGATGACCACCCACGGCGCGATCAGCACGCCCAGGGCGGCCATGGTGAGCACCACGGTGAGCACCGACGCCAGCGCGAGCGGGCCGAAGGCCTTGGAGAAACCAGCAAAGGCGTCGCCGAACTCGCGCGGCTCGCCACGCATCTTGCCGAGGTAGTAGTAATAGAGCCCGCCGTAGAAGACGCCGCTGAGCACGATGTTGACGATCGCGCCCAGGATCGGGACCGCGCCGAGAATGGCCGTGACGAGGAACACCACAAAGGTCACGCCCACGAGGGGCAGGAGGTTGGCCTTCCACAGGTCGAAGCTGCGGCTCAGGCAGCCGAAGATATCCAGTGGCGCGGCGCGGGCGATGAGCTCGGCGGCATAGGCCTTGGCCTCGACGGGGCCGGCCGGCTGGACCGGGGCGGCCGAGGGAGCGGCGGCGGCATCAGGTGCCGCGGTGGCCGCGGGCGGGGCGCTGAACTCGGCGAATTCGCCGAGCGTCTTCCATACGCCCTCGTCCACGAGCTTGGCCTTGGTCGTGAGGTTGGCGCGACCCCCGTTGATCCATTCATGGATCTTGGCGGCCGTCACCGGCCCGTATTCTTTCCCATCTGCTCCCAGAATGGTAAACATAGTGGTCGCAGCATGGCGCGGCCCGGTGAGAGGTCAACGCTGGGGGTGGGGGATAATCAGTCTCATTCTCTTACTCCTTTTCGTTCTCGGGACAAAATCGAGAAGGATGAGGAGAACGAGCCGGAGAACGATTTAGGCGCTCACTCGTCTCCTGACTTCTCGTGCACGCGCCGGCGGAGCTGCTTCGTGAGTTTCTTCATTTGCGTCTTGTGCTGCTGCGCGGCGGGGCGGTCCACGCGGCGCACCTCGTGGGCGGTGGCGCGCAGCATGCGCAGGTAGCTTTGCCAGCGGGCCGGCTCGAGCGAGCCGTTGGCGAGCGCGGCCGTCACGGCGCAGCCGGGTTCGACGGTGTGGGTGCAGTCGCGGAATTTGCAGCGGCCGGCCACGGCGGCCACGTCGTCGAAGGCCGCGGCCAGGCCAGCACCCGCCTCCCAGGGCTGGATCTCGCGCATGCCGGGGGTGTCGATGATGATCACGCCGTCGGGGGTGACGAGCAGCTCGCGCTGCGTCGTGGTGTGGCGGCCCTTGTGGTCGGCCTCGCGGACCTCCTGGGTGAACTGCACCTGGTCGCCCATCAGTCGGTTGATGAGGGTGGACTTGCCGACGCCGGAGGAGCCGAGCAGGGCGATGGTCTGCCCCGGCTGGAGCCACGGCGCGAGGGCCTTGAGGCCGCGGCGGGTTTTGGCGCTGATGACGAAAACCGGGATCGCGGGCGCGACCTGGGTAATCTCGCGGGGAATCTCCTCGGTGTCGGCCTCCCCGGCGAGGTCGGCTTTGTTGAGCAGCACGACCGGCTGCGCGCCGCTGGCGTAGGCGGCGGCGAGGTAGCGCTCGAGGCGGTGGAGGTGATGGTTGCCGTCGAGCGAGCTGACGAGGAAGACGGTGTCCACGTTGGCTGCCACGATCTGCTCAAGCACCTCCTCGCCGGCGGCCCGGCGGGAGAATCTGGTCCGGCGCGGCAGCACGGCTTGGATGGCGACGCGGGTGGGGTCGCCCGGTTGCGGCATCACGGCGACCCAGTCACCGATGGCGGGGTAGTTGGCCGGGGCCTTGGCCGAGTGGATGAATTTACCGCTGCACTCCCCCAGGCGGGCGCCGGCCTCGCCGGTCACCTCGCAATAGCCCTTCAATTCGAGGGTTACCCGCGCCGGCTCGCAACCCTCGGCCGCATAAGGGGCAAAGGCTTGGGCCAGGGAGTCGTTCCAACCGAGGGCGGCGAGGGTCACGGGGCCATGGTTGCCTGCGGGCGGCCTGCGGTGCAACGCCTCGTTTTGGTCGGGGGTGTCGTCAGGGACAGAACGGGGTTTCAGGGATTTCCCTAGGCTTTCAGGCTTTCGTGCCGGATGCCCTAAATGCAGAATTAATTCATTGCCTTGCCTCCACGATGGGAAATCTACTTAGTGGTTCTCTAGTGCATTGTATTAACCTTACAACGTACCCGGGTTTTCAGACGATCTGCTGAAATAAGCCGCTGGGTTCCCCCGTTTTCCCTTAATCCCGAACCGGTCATGTCAACAAAACTGAAGCTACTCGCCACCCTTCTCGCGCTCGGCGTCGCCCACGCCTTTGCCCAAAACACCGCCCCGGCCAAGACCATGGTGCAGACCAAATCCTCCGAGAAGGACGGTCGTACCACCACGGAGCGCACCTTCACCACCACGGTGACGGAAGTCGCGGAAAAACCGGCCGGGGTCACGGTCGCGATCTTCACCGCCAACCGGGCCGGCGATGTCGGCAACGGTCAGCTCGGCGCGCTCGAGGATTACATCACCGGCAAGGTCACCGAGCTGAATGTGCGCGTGATCAGCGGCGAGACCGCGCTCAAAGCCGTGGCCGGCATGGACCCCGGCGCCCAAGCCAACGCGCTCGACGCCCAGATGGCTGACAGCACCTCCGCCGTCCGCCTCGCCCAGGCCCTCGGCGCCACCCACCTCCTGCAGGTCACGATCACCGGCTTCGATTCCAATAAGCAGACCATCGACGCCTACGGCGTGAAGACCATCAATGACGAGCGCACCGCGCGCGTTACCTACAAGATCCTCGACGGCAACACCGGCGCCAGCCTCGCGGCCGACACCGTGCGCGCCACCAAGACCGTCCAGCAGAGCAGCGGCGGGCTGGCCGACGCCCGTTCCGACATCCTCAACGACCTCCTCGCCGAGGCCGCCGGCAAAGTTGCCACCAGCCTCAAGCGCCAGCTCGACCGCGGCCGCATCACCACCTCGGAGGGCCAGGGCAACGTCACTGTCAACTTCACCACCGAGCTCGCCGATCTCTACATCCCCGACGTCCGGATCGACAAGGACAACACCGTCCGCCTCTCGGAGGACAAGCTCAAGGTCTCCGCCGCCGCCACCATCGAGGTCGACGGGTTCGCGGTCGGCACCGCTCCGGGCAAGCTCACGGTCAAGGCCGGCCTGCACAAGCTCCGCGTCGTCCGCGAGGGCTACAAGCCCTGGGAGCGCACGGTCAACTTCACGAACGGCCAGACGCTCAACGTCGGGCTCGAGATGAGCGAGGCCGGCTACGCCCGCTGGAAGGAGTCCACGGCCTTCATCAACGACCTCAAGAACGGCGCCAAGCTGACCGACGCCCAGGTCAAGGTCCTCGAGGGCCAGGCGAAGATGTTCGAAAACAGCGGCTTCAAGGTGAACACCAAGGAAGGCATCACGATCAACGCCGGCCCGACCCGCTCCCTGTTCGGCTGGTAACCCGTCCTTCACCTCCAACCTTTAGCCACCCACCGCCATGAAATCCGGCCGCATCCTCCTCTCCCTGCTCACCGCCCTCGTCCTGCTCGCGCCCGCCACCCGCGCCCAGGAGTCCACCGGCAAGAAGAAACTCGCCATCACCAAGATGGTTGCCACGCCCTCGCTGGCCGCCCGCATGCAGAAGCAGGGCGTCGGGCTCTCGCTCGATTCCGTCATCGAGGCCCTCGACTCGCAGGTCTATGATCGCGTGCTCAACACCCGCCGCTTCGAGATCCTCGAGCGCTCCGACGCCGACGCCCTCGCCACCGAGGCCGCCGCCTCCGGCGGCGCCTTCGCCTTCAACAAGGCCGACTATGTCATGACCGTCCGCGTGGACTCGTTCAACGACCGCATGGAGGAGCGTCGCCTCGCCTCCCTCGGCAAGACCGTCCGCGCCCGTGTCATCGAGCTCTCCGCCGTCGCCAAGATCACCGAGGTTGCCACCCAGCGTGCCGTCGCCAGCGCCAACTTCAAGGTCTCCAAGCGCGATTCCGAGAACCGCTCGGAAAACACCACCGTCCGCGTCGGCGAGGCCTCCGACGACCTCATGATCCAAGCCGTCAGCGAGATCGCCCAGAAGATCGCCGTCCGCGCCGCCGACGTCGTCTCCCCCGCGCGCATCATCGGCAAGCGCGATCGCATCGTGACGATCAACCGCAACGACCAGTCCGGCATCGAGGTCGGCCAGACCTGGGAGGTCTACATGCTTGGCGACGAACTCGTCGACCCCGACACCGGCGAGAAGAGCCGCGAGGAGGTCCTCGTCGGCAAGGTCAAGGTCTCCCGCGTCACCCCGCAGAATTCCCAAGCCGAGATCATCGAGGACACCGGCATCGACCGCGGCGCCGTCGTCCGCCTCATGGAAGGAGAGGACGAGTCGTAAGATCCCGCGGCCGTCCTTTCGCTTTAGTCACTCCCGTCACCCCTAGTTTTACCATGCACACACCCACATCGCACCTCCGGGGCCTCCGGCTGGGTCAGGTTGCCGGCGCCCTCGCGCTGGCCCTGCTCACCGGCTGCGCCACCTACGAACAGCAGACGCAACAGTTCACCGATTCGACCAAGACCGGCAGCTTTGCCTCCGCGGTCATCCAGATCGACCAGCAGGCCGCCAAGAGCGCCGGCAGCAAGGACGAGCTGGTATTCCGCCTCGAGCAGGGCGCCACGCTGCTGACCGCGGCCATGGCCGACCCGACGATGGTGCCGGACATCCGGCCCGCGCCCGTCGCCCCGAAGAAGGGCGAGGCTCCGTCGCCGCCGCTGCCTGAGCCCACCGCGGCCGAGGTGCACAAGCATTACTTCACCCGTTCCGTTGCCGCCTTCGATGCCGCCGAGGCCAAGGTCAACGCCTGGGAAGAGCAAGCCAAGGTCAAGGTCGGCGCCGAAGTCGGTGCCGCGATGACCAATCAGGCCAACCTGCCGTATCGCGGTCGCGCCTACGACAAGGTGATGATGAACACCTACAAGGCCGTCGGCTATCTCGCCCTCGGCGACAAGGACAAGGCCCGCGTCGAGCTCAACCGCTCGCTCCAGCGTCAGCGCGACGCCGTCGCCGCCAACGAGAAGCGCATCCTCTCCGCCCAGGAAGAGGCCGAACTCTCCCGCACCGGCCAGCTGAAGGATGAGAAGGGCAAGTCCGCCGCCTACGATCCGGACATGGCACGTAACGACGCGCGCACCGGCCCCGCCCTGCAGGCCGCCCTCGACGCCTCGCTCGCGCCGATGAAGCCCTACGGCGACTACGTGAATCCCTTCTCCGTGTTCCTCGACGGCCTGTTCTTCACCGTGCTCGGCGAAGGCGGCTCCGATCTGGAGCGCGGCCGCAAGTCCTTCGAGCGTGTCGCCTCGATGGTCCCCGAGAACCCCTTCATCCGCGCCGATCTCGATGCCGCCGCCAGCGCCGCCGAGGGCAAGGCCCCCGAGGGTATCACCTACGTGATCTTCGAGACCGGCACCGCCGCCGCCCGCGACCAGGTCCGCGTCGACATCCCGACCTTCCTCGTGAGCAGCCGCACGCCCTATGTCGGCGCGGCCTTCCCGAAGCTGAAGTTCAACGAATCCTACATCCCGAGCCTGAGCGTCAAGGCCGGCGAACAGACGGTCAACACCGCTACGGTCGCCAGCATGGACAGCGTCATCGCCAACGACTTCAAGAACGAGTGGCCGGCCATCGTCACCAAGACGATGATCACCACCGCCACCAAGGCCATCATTGCGGCCGTGGTGCAGAAGGCCGCCGAGGACCGCGGCGGCATGTGGGCCGGCCTCGCCGCCGGTCTGATCATGGGCGGCATCAACTCCGCCACCAACATCGCCGACACCCGCACCTGGACCTCGCTCCCCAAGGAGTTCCAGTATGCCCGTCTCGCCACGCCGGAGAGCCGCGAGATCACCATCGACGCCGGCGGCGTGCAAAAGACCGTTGCCCTGGCCCCCGGCTCGGTCAACGTCGTCTACGTCAAGTCGGCGTCGCCCACCGCGCCGCTGCTCGTCTCCTCCTTCGTGCTCAAGTAAATGAAAACTCCCTCCTGCCTCCGCCTCGGCGGAGCCCTCGCGGTCACGACCCTGGCGCTGCTCCTCGGCGGCTGCCAGAACGTCAACACCTACGAGAACGCCGAGTCCCGCGCCACGCCGACCTATGTCGCCGACAAGCGCGTCGTCACCGACAACACCCTGGCCGGCACGGTCCGGGTGGTGTCGATCAACCAGGCCACCGTCTCGGGCAACCTGCTCAAGATCCAGGCCACGGTCGAGAACCTCAAGAGCTCCGTGCGCACGGTAAACTACAAGTTCGAGTGGGTGGACCTGGACGGCATGGCCGTCAACTCCCCCAACGAAGTCTGGAAGAGCCTCACGCTGCAGGGCCGCGAGACCACCACCATCTCCACCGTCGCCATCACCCCGAAGGCCGCGGATTTCCGGCTCAAGTTCCGCGAGTAACCCTCACCCACCATGAAACTGACCGCTCCTTCCAAGCTCGCCACCGTACTGGCCGTCGGCTCGCTGCTGATGCTCACCGGCTGCGAATCCCCGACCGAAACCCGCACCGTTGATGCCAAGGGCCCCGAGGTCATCAACACGGCGGCCATCAACACCCAGGACTGGGCCAACGCGTCCGACCAGTTGCTGGCCTCGCTGCTCTCCAGCGAAGCCCTCAACAACGCGCCGCGCACGCCCGCCATCCTCGCGGTGGACCGCATCATCAACAACACGCAGCTCATGGTCGACACCGACCTGCTGATCAAAAAGATCCGCGTCGGCCTCACCCAGACCGGCAAGATCGCCGTCACCAACACGCTGGGCCTAGGCGAGCGCGCCGTCGTCGCCAGCGAGGCGGCCGAGCTCGAGGAGATGCAGAGCGGCAAGAAGGCCAAGACCCTCGTGCCGGACTTCACGCTCTACGGGAAGCTCATCCAGCAGACCGACCGCAACAGCAAGCTGACGCAGAACACCTACTCGTTCCAGATGTCGCTGGTGCAGGTGAAGACCGGCCTGACGGTCTGGGAAGACGAGAAGCAGATCACGAAGCAGACGAAGGCGAAGCCCGCCCTCGGCTGGTAAGCGACTCGCGCAATCTTCAAAAACAAAACGCACCCGGCCACGGGTGCGTTTTTTCTTGGCGGGCGCGTGCGGCGCCGGGTGATCAGCCCCTCGGCTTGGAAAATTTATTGGTGCTCTGGCTGCCCTTGCTTTGGTGGGTGTTGCGGTTTTCCACCACCTTGTGTTGGCGTTCGTTATACCAGCTCATCTGGTCGATGGTCAGGCCGTCCGGCACGTCATGCGCGGCGGGCGCCTTCGAGAGCAGGATGCGCTTGGCCGCGCCATTGACCCGGACATAAATATAGGGGTCGTCGTCGTCCCGGCTCTCGTCAGTCGGATCGAACCAATAACCGTCGTGCATGACGATCTCGGTTTTTTTGGGTTCAGGCTTCGCCGGTGGCTCCTTGGTGACCGGCTTGGTCTTCGGTTTTTCCTCGGTGCCAGGGACCAGCTTGCCTTTCAGGCCTTCCGGGTCGGCATCACCGTTGCCCGTGAACGTGGGTTCTGGTTTGGCGGGCTTGGCCTCCTCTTCGGCATCCTCCTCGGTCGTTTTCGCATCGGGAATATCCTGGATCAGCGAGCTTTTGAGCGGGTAACCGCCGGCGGCCAGCAGCTTGTAACGCCACGTGACCTCATCGCCCTTGTCATCCATGTCCGTGGTTCCGGGCGGCTTGGCCAGGGCATCCTTGAAGGCGTCCTTGATCATCTTCCAGATATCACCACTCCATTCGGGCGCCCGGCGGAGAATGAGTGTCCCGCGGTAAACGGTGACCTTCTCCGCAGGCTTTTTCTCGGCCGCCGGCTCTTCTTCCATCTTTTCCTGTGCCTCGACGATCTCTTCCTCGATTTTTTCGATTTCCTCGATGGTCGGCGGCGGGCCTTTGTCGGGGTCGGCGGCGGCCGGTTCCGGTGCGGCCGGGCTGACGTAGCTGCCCGTCGGGCGGGCTTGGAACTTGTTGCGGCTTTGCGGCCGCATGCCGATCAGACGTTCAAGCAGTTCGTTCAGCTCCGCCAGGCGCTGCGCTGCCTCGCGGGCCCAGCGTTCCTCGAACGCCCTCCGCCGTTCGATGGCGCGGCGCCGCGATTCCCGCATCCTTTCCCAATCGACGCCGGGCCTGCCCTTGTCGGCTTTGGGCGGGCCGATGCCCGTGGGCGGTCCGCCCGGGCCGCCGGGAAGCACGCCGGCATGGATCAGGGCCTGGTAGGTTTGTTCGACGAGATTAAGCATCTGCCACTTCAGCATGATCAGGGCCTTGACGTTGGGATGCTCCAGCAAATCCCCCACCAAGGGCTGGTTACCCTCCACCGCCTGAATGATGCCCTCGGGATAGCTCATGGTCTGGCGGATGATCGTCTTCATCGCCTCGTATTGGGTGGTCCTCATCTGGTCGAGTTGCAGCTGTACCAACTCGGCCCACCGCGATGGTGGCTCCCCCCACGCTTTCAGTTTGGGGATGAGGGTGGTCACCAGGTCATCATGCAGGATCTTATTCCGGGCCGATTGCAGGTCGGCCTGTGGATAATCATAGAGATCGTTTTCCAAGTAGGCCAGGGTGCGCTGGAAGCCCGGTGGGCGCGCGCGATTTGGGTCCCAAGGTGTGCCGAACGCCAAGGCCGGCAGGATTCCGATCAGACAACCAAGGAGCAGGGGGGCGAACGGCTTCAATTTCATCGACGGGGTGGGGTGACTGTTTCTAGGAAAGAATGCCGCGCGGTGGACGGATCGTCAGTTTTTGCGGCCAGAAAAAACGCCTCCGGGGTTCGGAGGCGTTTTGGTTGAAAGATTTTCGGGCTGCACTGCGTTGCCCGGCCGGTCACTTGGTGTCCGCGATCGGCCGGCCGTTCGCGTCGACCTCGATTTCGACCGGCACCTTGATGATGCGGCCGTCGGAGGTCTTCTCCTCGCGCCAGGTGCGAATGACGCGGCGCTCGTTGGTGAAGGCGGACTTGGTTGCCGCCGAGGCGCCCTCGACGACGCCGACCCCGAGGCCGACGACGTTGCTGCTGACGGCGCCCGCGACCGTGCCCACGGCGTTGCCGATTTCGGCTCCGGGCTGGGCGCTGGTGACCCGGGCATCCGGGGGCGTGGTGCAGCCGGTCAGGACGGCGGCCGCGACGAAAAGAACGGGAGTGAAGAGGCGGGTTTTCATGGGAAAATTAACTGGCAGAAAGCTAGCGGTTGGCCGGCCGGGTCGCAACCCTGGAATTGGCCTGTCAGGCGGGGAGAACCTTGCGGAGGGCAGCATCGGGATGAGGCCGGTAAAACAGTGCCGTGCGGCCCACCGCGCCCACGCACAGACACGGGGTTTCCGCGGCCATTCTTTCACACAAAGCGGCGCGTTCATCGCGGTCCGCCGCCTCGAAGCGCACCTTCACCAGTTCGCGGGTGTCGAGCTGGCGGTTGAGCTCGATGAAGAGCGCCGGCGTGGGCCCTTGGCGGCCGATCCGAAGCGAGTCGCTGAGCACCTGGCCGAGGCCGCGCAGTTTCGTTTTCTGCGCGCCGGTGAGAAGGGGGAGTTCGTTCATGGTTGGAAAGTGTCCGGCGGCAGTTCGCGCCATTGACCGGCAGGCAGGTCCCCTAGTTCCAAATGACCGAAACGCGCGCGGTGCAGTGTCAGCACCTCGGCGCTCTGGCTGGCGAACATGCGCCGCACCTGATGATAGCGGCCCTCGGTCAGCGTCAGCTCGGCCTCGCGGGGTGAAATGATCTTCAAGTCCGCCGGCGCGCAGGGCGCCTGCTCGTCCTTCAGCAGGAGCGTGCCGCCGGCGAAGAGCGGGACCAACGCCGGCGCCAGATCGGCGTTCACGGTGGCGCGGTAGACCTTCGGGACCTTGTGCTTCGGCGAGGTGAGCCGGTGCACGAGTTCGCTTTGGTCGGTGAGCAGCAGCAGGCCGCTGGTGTCTTTGTCGAGCCGGCCGATGCTGGTGACCTGCGGGTTGCGCGCGCGCCAGCGGGGTGGCAGCAGCGAATAGACGGTCGGGCCCTCGCGCTCGTCGTGTGAGCAGACCAGCCCGACGGGCTTGTGCACCAGGAGCAGCAGGCCGGCGGGATGGTCGAGCGGCTCGCCGTCCACCCGGACGTCCGTCGGGTCGGCCTTGGCGCCGAAATCATCCGTGACCTGCCCGCGCACGGTGACCCGGCCGGCCTGGATCCAGCCGCGGGCCTCCCGGCGGGAGCAGTAGCCGAGGTTGGCGAGGAGTTGGTCGAGCCGGCGCATGGGCCCTTCATGGGTTACCCTGCGGGTCCGGTGCAACCCCTAATGGCCGGTTGACCGGGGGGAACCTGCAACAAATGCCTAGTATCTGGCAAGGTATGCAGGGCGCCCCGGCCGGAAGAGGCGTTTAATAGAGCATGCAAACGACGTTCTACCCGCGTCACGCCTTCAAAGTTGAACAGGCCCAACCGATTCCCGTGCACCATCTGGCCCGGGCTCCCAGCCGGGCTGGTGACTGGTATTACCATGGCCTGCCCAAACCGGGGCGGATCTCGTGGCTGGCGGTCGCTTTTTCCCTGAGCGTGCATGGCCTGCTGCTCTGGGGCGGCGGCGTGCGCCCGGCGCTCCGACCGGTCGTGGTGGTGAAGGACGAACCGGTCGTCCAGATGGTGATGCCCGATCTTGAAGAGGAGAAGGAGAAACCCGTGGAGGAGCTGGAAGAAGCAGTCGAATTGGACCCGGGTGTGGTCGTGCCCCGGCTCGTGGATCTGCCTTCCACGGTGGACCTTAACACCGCCTTTGTGCAACCCCTCGACATGAGCGTCACGCTGCAAACCGGCCTCGACACCGCCAGACTCACGAACATCCCCCTCAAAATCGCCCCGGGCGGACCGCGGGCGGGCGCGATGAAGGACCTTTTTAACATCTCCCAGCTCGACCGCGTGCCAGAACCTATCATGCAGCCGCCCCCGCAGTTCCCGGTTCAGCTGAAAAAGGATGTCGACCACGCCGAGGTCGTCGTGGCGTTCATCGTCGATAGTCGCGGCGATACTCGCGATGTCCGGGTGGTTTCGTCCACCCATCCCGGTTTCGAGTTTGCAGCGGTCGAGGGCGTGGGCAAATGGCGTTTCCGGCCCGGCATGAAGACCGGCCGTAAGGTCAACACCCGCATGAAGGTTCCGATCCACTTCACGACGGTCATGCCCGAGGACTGAACCGGCTGCCCGGGCGCTTGCACCCGCCGGCTCCGCCGGTTCGTATCTGGGTGCACCCATGCCGCTGTTCCTGCTGCTGCTCGCCGCGATCACCGCCGTCTTTGCCCTGCTGAATCTCGGCTGGGCCCCGGATTGGGTCTGGATCTGGAAAACCGCCATCGTCACGGGGGAATACGGCCACTGGCTGGTGCTGTGGCCGGTCGGGTTGGCGGGCTTGGTGGTGCGGCAGGGTGCGGGCGGCCCGGTGCGTCTGGCCACACTCGCGCTGTGCGCGCTGGCGGCCGCCGGCCTGCTGCGGCCCGCCGCCCAGGCGTGGTGGCTCGGCCGCGGGTTGGGCGGGGCCGCGTTCTCGTTTGCCCGGCTATACGCCGGCACCAGCCCCGGTCCGGCTTCGGTCCGGACGGAAGTCTTCGCCCGGCCGGACGGACAGGAACTCAAACTGGATTTCTATCGGCCGGGCGCCGCCGGGGATGCGCTCCCGCCCCCGCGGCCATGCGTGGTGGTCATTCACGGCGGCGGCTGGGACGGCGGTGACCGCACCCAGCTGGCGGGGTGGAACCCACGCCTCGTGGCCCGGGGCTACGCGGTGGCGGCCATCAGCTACCGGCTGGCGCCCCGGTCCGTCTGGCCGGCGCAAGGCGAGGATGTGCGGGCGGCGGTCGCCTGGCTCAAGACCAATGCCGCGCGGCTCGGGATCGATCCGGCCCGGCTGGTCCTGCTCGGCCGCTCGGCGGGTGGCCAGCTGGCGACGGCGGTGGGCTACGGGGCGCGGGATCGGGCCATCCGGGGGGTCATCGCGCTCTACGCGCCGCACGACATGCCGTTCGCCTGGTCGGTGTCGCGGGAGGATGACGCGCTTAATTCCATCAAGCTCATGCGGCAGTATTTTGGCGGGCCGCCGGATGCTCCGGCGCAAGTGGCGCGCTACGAGTCTGCCAGCGGGCAGTTGCTGGCGACCAAGGATTCGCCGCCGACGTTGTTGATCCACGGCGTGCCGGACACGCTGGCGTGGTATCGGCACAGCGAGCGCCTGGCGGCGCGACTGACGGAACTCGGCGTGCCGCACACCCACCTGCAGCTCCCATGGGCGACCCACGGCTTCGACTTCAACCCCGACGGTCCCGGCGGGCAACTGGCGGATTACGCGATCGCCCGGTTCCTGGCCGAGGTCACGCGGTGAGCGAGGCGGCTTGGTAACGTAATACGTTACCAGGCTCCGGGGCCTACCACGCGCAGCGAAAGCCGGCGAGGGCGAGGCGCGGAGTGCCGGTGTTGACGAGGCCGTCGGCGCTGCGACCGGTCTCGATGCGGGCATCGCCGAGGTTCTCCACCGTCAGGAAAAATTCACCGCGGCCGAGTGCGTAGCCGGCGCTGAGGTCGGCGATGACCACGGTGCCGAGGATGAGCTGGTTCTCGTCGTCCTCGAACTGCCGGCCGATGAGGCGCACGCGGGGCGTGAGTGTCAGTCTGCCCGGGCGCCATTCCGCGCCGAAGGCCGCGCTGTGCCGCGGCACTTGCGCCAGGCGTTTGCCGACGAGCGCCGGGGCCGTCATGGCGCGGGGCACGGTAGCGTCGTTGCCGAGGTAGGCGGCGTTGAGTGAGAGTGTGCCGGTGGCGCGCCAGGCCGCGGACAACTCGAGTCCGCGGACGCGCAGGCGGTCGAGGTTGCGCCGCTGCCGGCCGGTGCCGCCGGCGGGGACGAAGCCGACGATAGGAAAGGTGCCGGGGCCGCGGGCGATGGTCACGTTGGCCACGGCGTCGCGCAGCTCGTTCCAGAAGACGGCGGCGCCGAGCGTGAGCCCGCTGCGGGTGTAATCGGCGCCGAGTTCCGCCCCGGTCACGCGCTCGGTGTTGAGGGCGGCGTTCGCCTCGGTGATGACGTTGCCGACGCGGAAGGGGCGGTAGAGCTCGTTGAGCGTCGGCCGGCGGAAGGCCTGCTGGGCGGCAGCACGCAGCCGCCACTCTTTCGTCGGCGTCCAGACCAGCCCGGCGCTGGGACTGAACTCCATGCCGCCGCGATCAGCATAGTGGTCATCGCGCAGCACGGCCGCGGTGGTGCGGTCCGTCTCCCGGCGCTGGCCGTCGGTCTCGCGCCAGCCATCGAGCCGGGCGCCGAGGGTCAGGCGCCAGTCGGGAGCGAAGGCGCGCTCATGCAGGGCGAACAGACCGGCGAATTCCTGCGTGCCGCCGGCGCGGCGCTGGCGGGTGAAGTTGCCGGCGCTGAAGGTGAAGAGCTCCTGCGTTTCACCGCGTACCCGGCGCAGATCAAGGCCGGCGCTGGTGCGGGCGTCGCCGGGGTGAGACCAGACACCGGTCCACGCGGCGCCGAGCGCGGTGGCGGGCACGGCGAACTGGTCGCTCGCCGGGGTCTCGGTGGTGCGGGTCGCGTTCACCGAGCCGAACGTGCTGCGGAACGACTGGTCCTGGGCATAGCCGAGGGCGGTCCAGGAGAAATCTTTCCCGGACTGCACCGTGAGCGTGACCGAGCCAAAGTCCTCGTTCGAGGCGTTGCGTTGGTAGGTCGTGCCGTTGCTGCGTTCTTCCGCAAAAGTGCGGCCGCTGACGGTGAGCGTGGCGCGTTCGCCGACCGGCTGCGTCCAGCGGGCCGCCAGCCAGCGGTGCCGGCTCCACGCGGCGAGGTCCACCGGGCCGCGGTCCTCCGGCGCGACGAGGTAAAATCCTTCGGTGGCAAAATCGCGGCCGGTGAGCTGCAGTGTGCCCGGACCGGCTGCCTGGGTGAGGGCCAGCTCGGCGCTGTGCGTGGAAAAATCACCCGCGGCGGCGGTGAGCCGGCCGCCGGGCGTGAGGGGTGCGGTCAGCAACTGCACGACGCCGCCGAGCGCGGCGTTGCCCCAGGCGGTGGCGCCGCCGCCCCGGACGAGCTCAGCGCCGGCGAGCGACTCCCGCGACACTTTGCTCCAGGTCACCCAGCCGCCGAAGGGGTCGTTGAGCGGCACGCCGTCGAGCAGCACGAGCGAACGGCTGGCGCCGCTGGGGCCGAGGCCGCGCAGCGACACGCCCTGCGCGGTCGGGTTGGCCGTCAGGCTGTCGCTGCGGCGGAAGAGGCTGAAGCCCGGGACGCCGCGCAAGGCGCCGTCCAGTGTGGCGGAGGGAGCGGCGCGCAGCTGCGGGCCGGCCAGGACGGTCACCGCGAACGGTACCTGCGCGCGCGGCTCGGCCGAGCGCGAGGCGCTCACGACCACATCGGGCAGGTTGAGCTGGGCGGCCAGAGGCACGGCACACGCCAGCGCGAGCAGTTTTCTCATGAGACGGGCAAGGTGGGCGGAAAATGGCGGAAGGCAAAAGGGGAAACGACCCCAGGGCAAGTCGCGCGGACCGGGTGGCGGGTACGCTTATGACGGAGGGGCCCGGGGAATTTAGGGCTGGCGTCAGAGGAGGGGATGCGGGATGCCTTCAGCTCTTATGGCCAACTGGGAATACAAAGTCATCAGCAGCGGCAAAGGCGGATTCGCCTCCCCGGCGCTGATGGAGAAATTTATCAACGATCTCGGGCAGGAGCAGTGGGAGCTCATCAATTTCCACACCGCGCCCGACAACCCGCTGGCCTTTACCGGCCTCGCCCGCCGCCCCGTGCAGCGCGACTGGACGCTGGAGGACGCCGCCGCCGCGGCCGCCCGCGCCGAGACCGACAAGCTCCGCGTGGAGTTTGAGGCCAAGTTCAAGGCCGTGACCACCGGCGCCGCCGCGCCCGCGGAGGAAAAGACCGCCGATTTCATCGAGGAGAAAGCCGCGCCTGACGACGGCTTCCGCCGCCCGGTCGACACCTCGCGCGATGACGATCCGGATGCGCCCGAGGATGAGTGGCACAAGCTCACCGCCGAGGATGAGCTGCCGACGTTCTTCGACGCCCTCAAGCCCCACATGCGCCGCAACCAGCGCGGCGCGGGCATGTCCGTCGGCCTGGATTACCTCGCCAAGAAGTGGCACCTCGAGGAGGCCGACATCAAGGGCGCGCTCGTGGAGTGCGGCCTGCAGATCCCGGCCGACGAGAACGCCAAGCCTGTCTACATCGAATACGATGGTGACCTTTACTGGGTGAACATCAATCGCCGCGGCGAGGTCTGGATTAACACTCGCGAGAAGCCCGAGCCGGTGTTTCGCATCGTGCCCGGGAAGCGCCTGGCCGACGACGAGGTGCCTGCCGAGATGGTGGGAGGGAGTTTATCTCCCGACCAGTCGGGGCATAAAGCCCCTCCCACCTCTGACCGTCGCGAAGAGCGCCAGGAACGCCGTGATGAGCGCCCGCGCCCGCCCCAGCAGCAGAATCAGCCGCCGCGCGGGGACACGGGCGCGCCCAAGAGCATGCTCGCCAAGATCCGCGGCATGATGCGCCGCAACCGCCGCGGCCATGGCTGGTCCGGCAGCTTCCCTTATCTGACCAAGGCCCTGAAGCTCGACGAGGCCCAGCTGCTCGAGCAACTGGCTGCGTTCGGCCTGCGCCTCGAGGGCGGCGCCGAGCCCGTTATCGCCCACGAGAACGGCTTTGCCTACTGGCTGAACCAGAACCAGCGCGGCGAAATCTGGATCAACGCGGAGGAAGGCTCGGGCCCCAGAGAACCGAAGACGGAGGACGGAGGACAGACGGCCGAAGTGACGCCTGAGTCCGGCCGGATTCACGAGAGTTCCAAGGCCGATGCGCCTGGGACCAAGACCCTGCCGCCGGAAAACATTCTCACCGCCGTCCGCCTGCTGATGCAGCCGAAGAAACGCGGCGAGGGTGTGACGGCGCAGATTGGCGAACTGGCCGCCAAGCTGGAAAAGTCCGACGAGCAGGTCCTGGCCATGCTGGCCTCGACCGGCCTGCAGCTGCCGGGATCGCCGAAAGCCAAGCCGACCTTCGCCGCGCACGGCGGGGAGATCTACTGGCTCAACGCGAACGCCAAGGGCCAAGTCTGGCTCAATGCCAAGCAGTCCGCCGCGACGAAGAAATCCAAGGCGAAGAAAACCGACTGAGCCCGGCTCAGGATGGATCGGCCGGCGTAAATGGCGCGTTGGTGTCCGGGTGGAAGCGGGCGAGCGCGGCCAGCTGGTCGGCGATGAGCCGGTCGGAGCGGCAGCGGGCCATCTTGCTGGCGCTGGCATCCTTGTGCTGGGTCGCGGCCCATTGGGCGAACACCCCGGGCATCACGAGGCGCACCTGGGGCGAGTGGATGGTCCGGTCGTTGCGCCGCGCCGCGTAGTCGCGGTTGCGCGTGGCGAGTTCGCCGTCGAACTCCGGCCCGAGCACGTTGGCCGTCGGCGTCCGCTGGGTGTGGGTGTGCAGCTCCAGCCACCACTCGTGGCACCGGACAACCTGGCCGGCGGCGATCCGGTGCTGAATCGGTGCGACATGGAAATTGACCACGTGCCAGCCGTTGCGCGCGCAGACCGTCTGCATGGTCGCGAGCAATTCGCCTTCCGTGACCTGCTCGCCAAAAGGGTTGAGGTAAAGGCCCGTGCGGCCGATGAATTGCAGCCGCGGCGGCGCGACCGACGTGAAGCGCACGATGTCACCCACGACGCAGCGGCAGAGGCCGGCGGGCGTCGTGACGAGCAGGACGTAGTTGATGCCCGGTTTGATTTTTTCGAGGGGCACGCAATGCAGGCCTGACCCGGTCAGCTTGACCTCCTGGTATTCCGCCAGCGGCAGGAATTCAAAGAACACCCCGGCGTCGGTCAGCAGGCGCAGGCCCGGCAGCTTGTGGTCGTCCTGCGCGGCGAAGATGCCCTCGGCGGCGGCATACACCTCGTGGAATTTGACGGTCGGGCCGAGCGCGGCGCGCAGCGTCTCGCCGAAGAGCCCGAGCGGGGCGCCGAGGTGGAGATAACATTCGAGACTGGGCCAAACGGCGGTCAGGTGTGGGGAGGCCCCGCGCACGGCGGCGGTCAGGTCGCTGGCGGCGTCCGGCCGGCCGCCGATCAGCGTGACATCCCGCCCGCGCACGGCCCGCGCGGTGGCCGCGATTTTTGCCGGACCCTCGGGCAGCCGCGCCACGGCGGGGGGCGGGGCATACAGGTTTGCCTCGACCCAGGGGGAGAGGCAGAGCGCGAGCATGCCGTCGAGGCCGGTGCACCAGGCGCCGTTGGCCTCGCGGAGCGCCGTGCTCGTGCCGACATGCACGTGCCGGCCGAGGAACACCCCGGCGTGACCGACGCGGGCGGCGTAGAGGAACAGCGCGTCGCGCAGGGCGGCCCGGTAGTGCGCCAGCATGGCCGCGGGCACGGGCAGCAGCCGGGCGACCGGCCCGGTGGCGCCGGCGGTCTCGACGAAAAACGGGCAGCGGCCCGGGACCAGCACATCCGGTTCACCGCGGACCATGCGCGCGACCAGCGGCTGGAAATAGTCATGGGTGCGCGGCGGCACGGCGTCGCGGAACTGCGCATAAGTTGTTTTCGCCTGCAGCCCGTGCGTGCGGCCGAATTCCGTGCCGGCGGTCCGGGCCATGGCGGCCGTGAACGCCGCTGACTGGCCCGACGCATCGTGGCCCGGGCGGCGAAGCCGGCGCGCCAGGCGCGTGGCGCGGTAAGCCGCCCAGAGATTGACCAGGAACCGTGGGGCCAGCGTCATGGCAAGGGAAACCCCTAGACCGTCCGGCGGCTGAAGGCCACCTGTAATATTCGGCATCGCGTAGCCGGTCGCGCCGCGGTGGTAAATACGGTTGCCGCGGCCGGGACGGGGCGCACGCTGGCCCGACTCCCATGCCGCTGCCGCCGGTCCTCTTTGAAGACGATGTCGTGATCGCGTTCGACAAGCCGAGCGGCCTGTTGATCGCGCCCGACCGCCGGGACAAGTCGCGCGAGAACCTGATGGATCTCGTGCACGACAAGATGGGCCACGACGTCGCCAACGTGCACCGCATCGACGCCGACACCAGCGGCCTGGTGCTATGCGCGAAGACGAAGGTCGCGCTCGATTTTCTTAGCGGGCAGTTCCAGTCCAAGACCGTCCGCAAAAGCTACCAGGCGCTGACGGTCGGCCTGCCGGCGGCGGACACGTTCACGGTGGACCTCGTGATCAAGGAGGACGAGGCGAAGCCCGGCGTGATGTGCATCGTGAAAAAACATGGCCAAGAGAGCCAGACCGAGTTCACGGTGCTCGAGCGTTTCCTGCAGCCCGCCGGCCGGCCGAGTTTCGCCTGGGTGGAGTGCCAGCCGCTCACCGGCCGCATGCACCAGATCCGCATCCACCTCGGGTCGGTCGGCACGCCGATCCTGAACGACGGGCTCTACGGCACGCCCGTGCCACTGCTGCTTTCCGACCTGAAGCGCGGCTACAAGGGTCGCGAGGACGAAAAGCCGCTGATGGCCCGGCTGGCGCTGCATGCGGGCGGGCTGACCTTCACGCATCCGCTCAGCCGCGAGAAAATGACGCTGACCGCGCCGCTCGCCAAGGACCTCGAGGTGGCCCTGAAATACCTGCGGAAGTTCGCGCGCCCGGCGGGCCGGCGCTGATCCGCCGTTTGGGTGAAAACCCCCGCGCAGGCTTTACATCAGGCAGGTGGCCGGTTGTATGTCCCTCCTACAGCATGACCCATGAGCGATCCCGTCCCAGTTACCCACTCCGTTGATGGGGAGGGCGTAGGCTGGATAGTCTTCGATGACCCGACGGGCCGGGCCAACGTCTTCAATCCCACCACGCTGGCCGCACTCCGCGCCGCCGTTTCCGCCCTCGCGGCCCGGCCGCTCAAGGCTGTTGTCGTCCACAGCGCGAAAGAAAAGATCTTCATCGCCGGGGCCGATCTCAAGTGGTTGGTGGCGCTGCCTGACGCTGCGGCCGCGAAAAAGCTTTCGCGCGACGGTCAGGAATTGTTCGCCCTGCTGGAGAACCTGAAGGTGCCGGTCGTGTGCGCCATCCACGGCGCCTGCGCCGGCGGCGGCTACGAGCTGGCGCTCGCGTGCCACTGGCGCCTCGCCTCTGAGGCGAAGGAAACGGTCATCGGCCTGCCCGAGGTGGGCCTCGGCGTGATTCCCGGCTGGGGCGGGTGCGTGCGCCTGCCGCGACTCATCGGTGCCGAGGCGGCCGTGGCGCACATGCTCAAGGCCGCGCTCGTGCCGGCGGCGGCGGCGCTCAAGGCCGGGCTCGTCGACGAACTTGTGCCGGCCGCCGAGCTGAAGGCCCGCGCCAAGGCCGCGGCCCTGCGGCTCGCGGCCGAGGGGCTGCCGCGCCGCGCGACCCCGCTCGGCGTGACGGCGGATTATTTTGCCAGCCAGCGCAAGGCGGTGCTGAGCCGGCAGCGCGGCCAGCCGGCTCCGCTCGCGGTGCTCGACGCCGTGGAACAGGGCGCGGGCCTGCCGCTGGCGCCGGCGCTCGACCTCGAGGCGGCTTTGTTCGGCGTCGTCGCCGCCGGCGAGACCGCGAAGAACCTCATCCATGCCTTCCTGCTCAAGGAAGCCGGCAAGAAGGTGACCACCGACGCCTGGTTCCCGAATGAAAAGACTGCGGCCAAATGCGAGCCGTTTCGCATCATTGGCATCATCGGCGCCGGCGTCATGGGCTCCGGCATCGCCCAGTGGTGCGCGTCGCGCGGCTTCGGCGTCATCCTGTGCGACACCGACAAGGACGCGGTGGACCGCGGCATCAAGGTCATCCGCAGCCTGTTCAAGCAGCAGGAGGAGCGCGGCACGCTGACGGCCGCCGAGGCCCACCGCATGATGGGCGGCATCGGCGTCACCACCAGCCTCGAGGACTTCGAGATGTGCGATCTCGTGATCGAGGCCATCGTCGAGAACGTCGAGGCCAAGCAGCAGCTCTTTGCCCAGCTGACCAAGGTCATGGCCCCCGACTGCGTGTTCGCGTCGAACACCTCGGCGCTGCCGCTGGAGGAGCTCGCCGCCACCGCGGCCAACCCCGGCCGCGTGGTCGGGTTGCACTTCTTCAACCCCGTCGGCCGCATGCCGCTGGTCGAGCTGGTGCTGGGGAAGGCGACGACGCGCGCCACGGCGGACCGCGCGCTGGCCTTCGTGAAGACACTCGGCAAGACGGCCGTCATCTGCCGTTCCTCGCCCGGTTTCCTCGTCACGCGCGTGCTGTTCTTCTACCTGAACGAGGCCTGCCGGCTCTGGGAGCAGGGCGCGCCGACGGACGTCATCGACCGCGCCCTCCGCGAGTGGGGCTGGCCGATGGGCCCGATGCGGCTGATTGACGAGGTCGGCGTGGACGTGACCGATTTCATCTTCGCCGAGATGCAGCACTATTTTCCGGACCGCTTCACGGCCACGACGGTGTGCAAACGTATGCTCGCGGTGGGGCTCAAGGGCCGGAAGAATGGCGCGAGCGCCGGCTTCTACAACTACACCGACGGCAAGGAGACGCTGAACGCCGCCATGGCCCCATTCGCCCCCGCCATCAGATCGCCGATGGAATCCGCGGCCATCACGGAAAAAATCAACGGCGTGATGATCGACGAGACCAAGCGCGTGCTGGCGGAAGGCGTGCTCAAGACGCCTGACGAGGCCGACCTCGCGCTGCTGCTGGGCGCGGGTTTCCCCGCCTTCCGCGGCGGGCTCATGCGCCACGCGAAGAGCATCGGCGCTTTCCACGGGTAAGCGGCGATCCCGCAACCAGAACCGCGGTCTCGGCCAAAAGAAGTAAAACCTCCCCGGGGCCCGGCGCGGCCGATTAATGCGTTGCAGGCCGCCCCGTTTGACGGGAAATATCCCGACATCCCCCATGGCCACCGCCGCCACCCTGAACAAAGAACAGAAGCGCCACCTGTTGCTGACGATGCTGGAAAGCCGGCAAGGCGACCTGCGCGAGGAGAGCCTGAACCGGCAGGGCAAGGGGCATTTCCATGTCTCGGGCCGCGGCCACGAGGCGCTGGCGGCCATCGGCGCGCAGCTGCGCGACAGCGATTTCATCGTCCCGTATTATCGCGACCGCGGCTTGTGCATGGGCCGCGGCCTGACCACGCGCTACCTGGCCCTCGAGTATTTCGCCAAGCGCGACTCCGCCTCCCGCGGCCGCATGATGCCGTCGCACTTCTGCTCGCGCGAACATAACATCGTCAGCGTGCCGACGCCCACCAGCGCGCAACTCTTGCCGGCCTGCGGCATCGCGTGGGGCCTGCAGCTCGACCAGAAGGACGGCGTGGTCGTCACGACGATCGGCGACGCCGCGTCGCGCCAGGGTGACTTCTACGAGTCGGTCAGCATCGCGCTTGAGAAGAAGCTGCCGCTGCTGCTCATCGTCGAGGATAACGGCTACGGCATCTCCACGCCGACCAAGGGCAGCAACCCCCTGGCCCTCGAGGTGATCAACCGGGCGCAGTGGCAGGTCGTCGACGGCCGCGATCCCGAGGCGGTCCACGCCGCCGCGCAGCAGGCGCTCGCCGACCTGCGGGCCGGCCAGGGTCCGGTGTTTTTCTGGGTGAAGGTCGAGCGGCTCTCCAGCCACACCAGCTCGGACGACCACTCGCTCTATCGCTCGAAGGCAGATCTCGCTGCGCTTGAGCAGGCCGATCCCATCCGCCACCTGAAGGACCAGATGATCCGGCACGGCGAGCTCACGGAGAAGGATTTCGCGACGCTGGACAATGAATTGAAGGAGAAGGTGCGCCGGGATTACGCCGCCGCCGAGGCCGCCGAGAACCCACGGGCCGACGAGCTGTTCGTCGAGACGGTGGGTCCGTCGCCCGACCTGCACGAGGAGCTCTTCAAGCCCGGCAAATACCGCATGGGCGACCTGATCAACCGCACGCTCCGCGCCGGGCTCGATGCCGACCCGGGTCGCATCATCTTCGGCGAGGACATCGAGGATCCGAAGGGCGGCGTGTTCCGGCTCACGCAGAAACTCACGACGGATTTCCCGGGCCAGGTGTTCAATTCGCCGCTGGCCGAGTCCACCATCATCGGCCTCGCGGGCGGACTCGCGCTCTACGGCCGCCGCCCGGTGTTCGAGATCCAGTTCATCGATTTCATCTATCCCGGCTTCAATCAGCTCACGGCCAACCTCGCCAACCTGCGCTGGCGTTCGAACGGCGAGTGGAAGGTGCCGGCCGTGTTCTACGCCCCCTACGGAGCCTACCTGCCGGGCGGCGGCCTGTGGCACTCGCAGGCCAACGAGTCGGTCTTCGCCCATTTTCCCGGCATCAACATCGTCATCCCGAGCACGCCCGAGGATGCCGCCGGCCTCCTCTGGACCGCGATGCACGCGGAGGACATCACCCTGGTGCTCCTGCCGAAGCACATGCTCTGGGCCGAGCGTGAGGTCGCGGGTCCGGTCGTCTCCATCCCGCTGGGCTCGGCCCGCCGCTGCCTCGAGGGCGACGACCTCACGCTCGTCGCGTGGGGCAACACGATGGAAAAATCCCTCGAAGCCATCACCGAGCTGAAGGGCGAGGTCGGCGTGGACCTCATTGACCTGCGCTCCATCGTCCCGTGGGACAAGGCGCTGATCGAGGCCTCGGTGCGCAAGACCGGCCGGCTCGTCGTCGTGCAGGAGGACACGGAAAACTGCTCCGTCGGCCAGATGATCATAACCCACATCATGAGCCAGCCCGACCTGTGGGCCGCACTGAAGGCGCCGCCGGTGCTCGTTTCGAAGGGCAACGTGATGATCGGCTACAACCCCATCTACGAATACGCCGCGCTGCCCGACGTGCCGCGCATCCTCGACGCCGTCTGGCGCACCGTGTCGGTGAACGTCGCGCGGGGCGAGGCTTTGTCCTCGGCCGAAACTGTAGGAACGGGTTTATCCCGCGAAGAATCGGGGCATAAAGCCCCTCCTGCCGCCGGACACACCCATGCCCCGCAGAACACCCTGGTCGCCGGCACAAGTGACATTATTGTCCGCGTGCCGATCATGGGCGAGGGCCTGCGCTCGGCGCGCGTCGTGAGCCTGAACAAGCGGTCCGGCGATGTCGTGAAGCACGACGACGTGCTCTGCGAGGTCGAGACCGACAAGGCCGTCTATCCGATCGAGGCATCCTTCGCCGGCACCTTCAAGGGCTGGCAGATCAAGGTCGATGACACGGTGCTTATCGGCCAGGAAATCGCCCTGGTCACCGGCGATGCGGCCAGCACGGCCAGCCTCGCCACCGAGGGTGCGGCCAAGCCGGCGCCTGCCACCCTCGCGGCCAAGGCCGCTGTGCCCGCTCCCGTCATTTCCTCAACTCCCGCTCCCATGAAAGGCAACGTCCGTCCGCCCGCTTTGCATCCGGCCATCACCAAGCGCCTGGATACCGTCATCCCCGCCAACATGCTGATGGATGTCCGCTGGGACGGCCTGCGCGCCGCGCGCGAGGAGGCCAAGCAGAAACATGGCCAGGCCGCGACCTCGCCCTCGGCGATGATGGCCTGGTGCGTCGTGCGCGCACAGGAGAAGCACGCGGCCTTTCGCTGCCTCGTCAACAAGGAGGGCGCCATCCTCGAACAGGCCGACTTCGAACTCGGCGTCGCCGTCGCGCTCGAGGGCGACCGACTGGCCACCGCGCCGGTGGTCAAGGCGAACAAACTTACCTGGACTGATTTCGTGGCCGCCTACCACAACGCCGTCGAGGACACGCGCGCCGGCAAGATCATCGAGGTGCAGGCGCCGGTGAACCTGACCAGCCTCGGCGCGTTCGGCGTCGAGAGCGCCACGCCCATCGTGGTGCCGCCCGCGATGGCCACGCTGTTCGTCGGATCGGCGCACGAGCGCCTGATCAACGACGGCGGCGTCATCCACCCGGCGGAGGTTGTCACGCTTTCGCTCACCTTCGACCACAAGGTCGTGAACGGCGCCACCGCGGCCGCCTTCCTGCAGGAAGTGCGGAAGCAGATGGAAGGCTTCAAACTGCCGGGTTGAGCGGTGGAACCCGGCCTCGGGACGGGTTTGGGTTGCCCTGAAAGCCTGCCCGGAGGTCAGGCTCCACCTATTGAGCCTCGCATTATAGACTGACTTATTGCGGTGATGCGCCCGATTCCTCGAACCAACCCACCTCACCCTGACGGGCATCAGCCTTCGCCGAGCCTTGGGACGACAGGCCCCTCTCAAGAGGGGATTTTTCGATCAACCGGGTTTGGGTCCCCTCTTGGAGAGGGGTGGCGCGCAGCGACGGGGTGTGGCAGGCTGATGCGCGAGACTCAATAATGCGCCTACGCCTGGATCAATCCCTTGCGGATGGCGAAGCGGACGAGGTCGGTCTGCGACTGCAGGCCAAGCTTCTGCATCAGGTTGGCGCGGTGCGTCTCGGCGGTGCGCGGGCTGATAAAAAGCTTCTCGGCCATCTCGGTCGTGCTCAGGCCGTCGGCGGCGAGCGAGAGGACCTCGCGCTCGCGCGGCGTGAGCGCGTTGAGCGGGTCGGCCTGGTCAGGCGTCCGGCTGGTGAGCGCCGCGATGGCGCGCTCGGAGAGCGGGGCGCTGAGATAGCGCCGGCCGGCGACGACCTCCGCAATGGCCCGGGCAATCTCGGTCGATTCGGAGCCCTTCAGGATGTAGGCCATGGCGCCGGCGCGCAGCGCCTCGATGACATAGGGCTCGTCGTTGTGCATCGAGAGCACGAGCACCTTGGTGTGCGGGCTGGACGTGCGCACCTGGCGCAGCGCCTCCAGGCCGTGGAGCCGGGGCATCGAAAGGTCGAGAAAAAGCAGGGTCGGCTTGTATTTTTCTACAGCTTGCACGGCGCTGAGACCGTCGGCGACCTCGGCCACCACCTTGAAAGTGCCGTCGGCCTCGAGGATGCTGCGCACGCCGCGACGCACGACTTCATGGTCATCGGCCAGGATCACGGTGTTCATGAGTAGGGGAAAGTGGGCACGCCGTTGCCAGTTGCTACTGGCCCGGTGTTGGTCCCGGCCGGTCGCCGGGCAAAGGGGGCAGCGGGAACGTCGCAAGAATGCGCGTGCCCTGGCCGACGCGCGAGAAGATTTCCGGCCGGCCGCCGGCGAGGATGACGCGCTCGCAGAGGCCGGTGAGGCCGAGCGAGTCGCGGCGGGCCTGCACGGCGTCGACGTCGAAGCCGCGGCCGCGGTCGGTGATCTCGACGATGAGCTGGTTGCCGCCGGTGGTGAGCGTGACGTTGGCGGAGGTGGTGCCGGCATGGCGGGCGACGTTGGTCAGCGCCTCCTGCACGATGCGGAAGACCGCGGTCTCCAGTTCCCCGGGCAGGCGCTGGGGGGGGAGCGACACGTCGAGCGCCACGGTGATGCCGGTCTGGCGCTGGAAGAGGCTGAGGTGCCACTCGAGCGCCGGGGCCAGGCCGAGGTCGTCGAGCACGCGCGGGCGCAGCTGCTGGGTCATCTCCCGGAGATAACGGATGATCTCGTCGCTGGCGCCGAGGGATTCCTTGAGCGGGCCCTGCAGGACGGTGGGGGCGGCCTGGTGCGCGGCTTCGAGCTGGAACCGCAGGCCGGTGAGCAGCTGGCCGAGGTGGTCGTGCAGCTCGCGGGCGATGGTCCGGCGCTCGTCCTCCTGCACGCGCAGGAGGCGCACGGAGAGGGCCTGCAGCTCACCGGTGCGGGTGCGCACCTGGGCCTCGAGCGAGCGATTGAGGGTCTCGAGCTCGCGGGTCAGCTGCTCGTTGCTGCGCTCGGTGTCGGCGCGGCGCAGGATGTTGTTCAGCGAGAAGACGAGGTCGGCGAGGTAGTCAGGTTTTTGCAGGATGTAATCCTGCGCCCCGAGCTTGAAGGCCGCGACGGCGGTCTCGCCATCGGCGCGCGCGGCGAGGACGACGGCCGGGAGGCTGGCGCGGTGCGAGCGCAGCCGGCGCAGGGTGTCGAGCGAGCTGACCTCGCCCGGGGTGGGACCGATGAGGACGGCGTCGGCTTCCAACCCGCCCGCGACGAGCTGCTCGAACTCCGTCGAGGACGGGCTGCCAGTCAACTCGATCTGCGGAGCGTGGGCTGTGAGAAATTCGCCGATGGCGCGCCGCGTGACGGCGGATTGCTCGACCAGCAGCACCCGGTGCTGGCGGCGCGCGGCGGCGGGTGCGGTCGTGGTGGATTTCTTTTCCTGCTGCCGCGCGTGGACGCGCTTCACGATGTCGACGATCTGGTGGAACTGGGGCGAGGTCTTGTCCACGCAGTCCACGGCGCCTGCCCGGAGGGCGCGCACGGCGAGATCGGTCTGGCCGAGGCCGCTGGCCATCACCACCGGCGTGGGGTCACCGCGCCGGGCGAGCTCACCGAGGATCTGCAGGCCGTTGATATCCGGGAGTACGAGGTCGAGCAGCAACACATCGTAGCCGCCCTTTGCCATCTGCGCGAGGCAGGTGCGGCCGTCAGGCACGACCTCGAGTTCGATGTCGGGGCCGAAGTGCGTGAAGTAGCTGCGCACCACGGCGGCAACGTTCGCGTCGTCTTCGGCATAAAGCACTCGAAACATGGTCGGAAAGAGGGTCGACCCCGGCGTGGGCTGGCTGAGGCAAAATGCTATTTGTCATGATTTTAGAGCCGGGGCGAGTAAAACCTTGGTCCGGCCGGGTAAACCCCCCCAGCAGATTTCCGCAGGCTGGTTTACGGGGGTGGCCCGATGGGGAGGCGCGGTGTTTTCGGGCAGACTGGGCCCATGAAAAACAACCGCCGCATCGCCCGCCTCATCCTGACGACCCTCGTGGTCGCCGGTAGCGCGCTGGCTGCGTCGGCCGGCATCAAGTCCGGGCGCGTTCTCGCCGCCATCATCGAGCGCACGCCGGCCCCCCGGCTCGTTGCCGAGGGTACCCAGCTCAAGACCGCCGAGCAATTCGCCGCCACCCTCCCGCGTGCCCACGCCCTCTGGGGCATCGGCCGCTCGATGGAGCCCCTTTACGCCCCCAATACCGCCGTCGTCGTCCAGGAGATCAATTACGATGACATCAAGAAGGGCATGACTGTCGTCTACGTGAAGAACAACGGCCGCCGCGTCGCCCACAGCATCGTCGGCGAGACTCGCGGCGGTTTCCTCGTCCAGGGCGTCAACAACGACGAGGAGGACGCCGAGCTTGTCACGCCGGAGAATTTCATCGGGGTCATCACGCAGGCTTTTGCCTCCGCCGACTCGGCCTTCCGGGCCGAGACCACGAAGCGCCTGGCCGCCAAGGGCAAGGTTCGCAGCAGCGACCGCACCTGAGGGATAAACCGCCTGAAATCAGGTGGTAGGATGGTTGGAGCCGGATGGAGCCATCCACTTGGCTGGGTCTGCTCCTCCCGTGGAGCCGCGCCAAGTTTCTGGCAACCCACATGACTTCCCGCAGCATTCCGCCCATTCCCGTGGAGCCGACCAAGCCCAAGACCTGGAAGGTGCTCGCCATCGAGGATGACGCACGCTGGCGCACCCTGGTGGAGCTGAGTCTCGAGGCCGAGGGTCACACCGTGCTGACCGCGGCCGACGGTCTAACCGGCCTCGCCCTAGCCACGGAGAAGCCCGATGTCATCCTGTGCGACGTCGAGATGCCGCGCCTCAACGGCTACGCCGTGCTCGAGGCGCTGCGCCAGCAGCCGGAGCTGCGCAACATCCCATTCATTTTCCTGACGGCCCGTTCGGCCCGCTCGGACCAACGCAAGGGCATGGTGCTCGGGGCCGACGACTACATCACGAAGCCCTTCGAGCCGCACGAGCTGGTCGAGAGCATCGCCGGCGTGCTGGCCAAGCGGGAGTCGCTCTCCGAGCGGCTGAAGCACTACACCGAGGAATACCGGCGCGAGATGGCCGCCCCGTGGGCGCACGAGCTCCTCACGCCGCTCAACGGCATCCTGGGCATCGCCGCCATGCTGGACTCAGAGGCTGGCTCGATCCAGCCAGACGACCTGCGCGACCTCGCGCGCTCCATCAGCCAGAGCGCCCGGCGCCAGCAGGCGCTGGCGGGCAAACTTCTGCAATATTTCCAACTTGAGCAACTCCGTGAGGCGAACTGGAGCGACCCGGGCGCGGCCATGGAGGCCGGCGCCGGCCTCGAGGACGAGGTGATCGGTGTCGCCGAGCGGCTCAACCGCTCCGCTGACCTGCGGCTGGAGTGCGCGCCGGCCGCCGTGCGCATCAGCCCGGCCTGGCTGCGCACCGCCGCGGGCGAACTCGTGGAGAACGCCTTCAAATTTTCCCCGGCGGGCACGCCGGTGAACGTGACGGGCCGGATCACCGATGGCGTCTACCGCATTGAGATCACGGACCGCGGCCCCGGCATGACGCCAGGCGAGATCGAGCAGGTGGCCGCCTTCCGGCAGTTCGACCGCGCCAAGCACGAGCAGCAGGGCCTCGGACTCGGCCTGGCCATCGCGACGCACGTCGCGGCGCTGCACCACGCCCCGCTCGTTTTTGCATCAGGACCCGAGGGAGTGGGCCTCCGTGCGGTGCTTGAACTGCGGCTGGCGGATTAGACGCCGCCCTCGCGCAACGGGGCTTTCTGCCGCGCGATCGCATTGCAGTGGTTGAGAAAGCGGGGGGTGGGAAATAAGGTTGAGGGGTTCACTTTCTGAATAGTGATGCGAGAAACGAAGGGTTGCGGGGAGGGGTGCTGAAAAGACACCATGCATAGTCAGGTGTCTTTATGTGATTTTTGCTGTCTCGGCCTGCATGCGGAAGCACGTGCACCATGTCGATAGACTGCTTTCCTCTTGGAAGTCCGACAAAATCGATCGCATTACCGGCGAGGTGCGCAGATTTGGATCCGTCCGAATAAAGCAGCTCAAATGCCGTGTAGCCCATTCCAGATTCGCCAGCACGATAAAGCTGTTCCGCAAATTTCAGAGGAAGACGAGAGGGGCTCGCAGAAATTGCCGCGATATCCTCCATTTCTATTTCGTTCTTTCCTGAATCGTCATCAGGCCAGACTCCCCAAACTTTGATGTATTCGGAAGCATCAGCAAAATAAACGCATGGATGGGTCGTGCCATTATGCAGCGTCACTTGTGCTGGCCAGTAGCGCATCGTTCCATCAGAGGTGGCCTGAATCTGATCGATCTGGGCTTTGAGTGAAGCGGACGGCGAAGGATATGTGCGAGAGCCCGGTTGATAAGGCTCCCATTTACTAGTCACTTTGTTCCACCGCTTCATCTTTCCCCCAACAGTCTGAATTTTCCGACCACACCGGTCAAACACTCGGTGATCTGGCCGAGGGACCGGCCTTCGCGCAAGGCTGCGACCCGGCAAGGCTGACTTTGACCGTGTGCACGAGTTCGGCGAAGACCTTGCCCGACGAGGCAGGAAGGGGAGAAGCGCGTCATTTCAGGTGTTGTCGGATTCACTCGGGCGAGCGGCGGCTGGGTAAAATGGCATCCACCTCAACAATGCCGCGATTGATCCGGTAGAAAATCGCATGTGGAAAACGACGAGCCCTCATCTGGTGGTATCCGTTGTCCGTTTTGCGATGAATCCCGGCAATTTCTCCAAGCAAGGCCAAGTCTTCATGGATTCGGGACGGAAAATAGTTTCCAAGACCTGGGTCTGATCCTCGTAGAACCAATAACCATCGGTCAAGTCGGCCCGTGCGGTCTTGAGAACCCGAACGGTCATTTAGGTCGTCCGCGCGCAATGTCCTCAGCAATCAGTTGCTTGAAAGTCTCCAGGTCGACGTATTCCGCCTTGCCGTCTTTAACGAGTTGTTCGCGCTCGCGCAGGACATCCAGATGCCAGCCGGGAGTCGCGATGAGGGCTTCGTGCTTGTGCAAATCAATCGTCAGCTCCTCCAAGGCCTGCAGCTTCTGCTCAATGCTCATCTTGTCGAGAGGGAGGATGGTGCTCATGTGGATCGGGATCAAAAGTTGAACGAAGATTCGGTCCGGTCAGCGAGTGCGGTGAGCTCGTCGTCGAACTTGAAGTAACCAACCGGGCGGAAAGGAATGGCGCCCTGTCGAGGCACCCATTCGAGACGCAGGAGGTGAGTGCCGCGCTTAAGGTAGACCGCCTTGCCCTTCAGCGCCTGATCAGCCAAGTGACCCAGCACTGAGCGGGCCTGGGAGGCCGTGAGGGCATTTCCCATAGAACGAACTACAGCGGGAACCCGCTGCAGGGCAAATCCAGAAATTACACCATCGGCCGGAACTTGCCGACTACACCGGTCAGGCAGGCTGTGATTTGTCCCAACGAGCATACCTCGACCGTGTTCACCAGTTCGGCGAAGACGTTGCCGCCGCTGCGGGCGACGTTCTCCAGGCGTTGCAAGGCCTCGGGAGACTTTTTGGCGTGCTTCTGCTTGAAATCGCGCAGGCGCTCGACCTGCAGCCGCTGCTTTTTCGGCGGCGTGCGGGCGAGGGGGACGCTCGGCATGGGCTCGTGCGAGATGTATTTGTTCAGGCCAATGATCGGGCGTTCGCCGGAGTAGATCTGCGTCTCGATGCGGTGGCCGGACTCCTGAATCTTGCTGCGCTGGTAGCGTTGCTCCATCGCCGCGATGACGCCGCCGAGCGTGTCCATCTCGCGGAAGACCTCGAGAATGGCCTTCTCAACCTGGCGCTCGAGCATGAGCAGGCCCGGGGCGCCGCCGAAGAGATTCATGGTGTGTTTGAAGAGGCCGGACTCCTCGAGGAGGATGGACTGGCCGTGGGAGGCGAGGAGGGCGTATTTCTCGGTCGGGGTCGTGAACGGCTCGTCGGCGGAATTCGAGTGGCATGAATTCGTGTAATTCATGTAGGCGATCATCAGTTCGGCGGCGGTGCGCGTGAGATTGTTCTGGAACTCGGCGGCGATGAGCGAGCGGCCGGAAGTCTGCGTGTGCAGCTTGAGGGCCTGCGCCTTGGCGTTGGCGCCGAAGACGTCGCGCATGCCGATGGCCCAGATGCGGCGGCAGACCCGGCCGAGCACGAGGTATTCGACGTCGAGGCCGCAATCCAGGAAGAAGGACAGACGCGGACCGAAGGCGTTCACGTCGGCGCCGCGCTGCCGGAGCAGCTCCGCGTAGGTGAAGCCGTTGGAAAGCGTGAAGGCCGCCTGTTGCACCGGCGTGGCCCCGGCCTCGGCGATGTGGTAACCCGAGATGGAGACCGGATACCACTTGGGCATGTTCGGCACGCACCACTCGATCATGTCGCAGAGGAAGCGCAGCGAGGCGTCGACGGGGAAGATGACCTCGTTCTGCGCCTGCACTTCCTTGAGCATGTCGGCCTGGATGGTGCCGCGGAGATTGGCGACGCAGTCGGGACCGAAGCGGCGCTTGGCGGCGGCGATGAACATCGCGAGGATGGCCGGCGCCGGGGCGTTCATCGTCATGGAGACGGACGCATCGGGCCGCGTGAGGTCAAAGCCGGCAAACAGCCGCGCCATGTCCTCGACCGTGTCGATGGCCACGCCGCCCTCGCCGACCTTGCCGAGCACGCCCTCATGGTCGGAATCGAGGCCGTAGAGAGTGGGGCCGTCGAACGCGGTGGAGAGCCGCAGGCTCTTCTGGTGCGTGTTGAGGTATTTGAAGCGCGCGTTGGTGTCCTCGGCCAGCCCGAGCCCGGCGAAGAGGCGCATCGGCTCCTCGTTGACCTTTCCTAGGTTCCCCGGGTGGCGCGGGCTGACCCCAGCACGCGGGGATTTCGGCTTCGATGCGGACATGTTCAGCGCGTTGGGGTCAACGCGCTCCACCCCTTGATCCAGATACATCTCGCGGTAGGCGGCGGTGGCGTAGGGAAACTGGCCGGGTAAACCCTGGCCGAGCAGGTATTCGGCGATGGCGCCGGGCTCGTCGGTGTCGGGCAGGGCGAGGCGCGGCAGCGGCGTGCCGGTGGGTGACTTGGTCATCTCGACCGAGGCGCGGAGCTGCGCCCACCTGGCGCGGAGCTCCGCGGCGAACTTCTGGTCGAGGCGCGCGCGCGCCACCTCGGCGGCCACGTGGGTATTGTAGGCGTCGATCGAGTCGGCAATTTTTCCGAGCTGGCTCATGGGCAAAGGGTGGCGTGGTTTGCGGGAGGGGCGCTTGCCCTCAAGCGCCCTGAGGGCCGTTGGGGGCAACGGCCCCTACCGCTAGGCGATGAATCGCGGCGAAGAGTGCATCCACGCCCGGGTCGAAGTGTTTCGCCGCCGTGGTGGGATAAAGCATCTGATTTTTTCCGTTCTGGTTGAGCCGGGCTTGGATCTCGGCCTTCGCCGTGTGGGCCATGGCGTGGTCGCACTTGTTGAGCGCAACGAAATCGGCGCCGTTGAGCAGGGCGATCTTCTGCAGCTGGATCAACCCGCCGTAATAGGGCGCGAGCACGAAGAGGGTGGCGTCGACGAGCTTCGGGCCTTGGCCAAAAATCCGGAACGGGTCGCTTTCCTGGCCGACACCAACTGATTCGACGAGGATGAGGTCGAACTCGCCGGAGGCCTTGAGAATGTCGATGGCGGCGGGGGCGGCGGCGGAGAGGCCGGTCAGGCTGCCGCGGGTGGCCAGCGAGCGGAAGAATACGCGGTCGTCCTGCGCATAAATGGCGCTGACGCGATCGCCGAGGATGGCGCCGCCGGAGTCGGGGTGGGAGGGATCGTTGGCGAGGAGCGCGATGCGGCCGGTGGGATTGTTGCGCAGGAAGCGCGAGGTCAGTTCGTCGATGAGCGTGGACTTGCCTGCGCCGCCCGGGCCGGCGACGCCGACGACGAAGGGCCTGGCCTTGCCCTTTTGTAGGGCGGGGTCTCCGAACCCCGCCTTCTTCGGTCGCGGCAGCAGGTTCGTGGCGGGGTTCGGAGACCCCGCCCTACCTTCCGCGATCGTGATCGCCCGGGCCAGCGCACGATCGCCCTTGAATTTCTTGTTGGGCTTCGCGGCGCGGGCATAGTCGCGCTTGATCTCGGCCATCATCTGGTCGAGCGGGGTGCCGGCGAAATAGATGCGATCGGTACCCTGGCGTTGCATGACGCGGGCGTCGGCCTGGGTGATGGTGCCGCCGCCGCCGCCGAAGACGGGGATGTCGGCGTTGCCGGACTTCCTGAGCTGGTCGGCGACCTCCTTGAAGAAGACGATGTGGCCGCCATTATAGGAACTGAGGCCCACGACGTTGACGTCTTCCTGAATGGCGGCGCGGACGATGGCCGTGGCCGACTGGTGGTAACCGAGGTAGATGACCTCGATCCCGTGGCGGGCCAGCTCGATGTTAATGGTGGTGACGGCGCTGTCGTGTCCGTCGCACACCGGCACGGCGGTGAGAATACGGAGCGGTCCGGCGGTGCGAGGCGTGGAAGCAGCGGCCATATGGGCTAGGCAAGGGGAGGAACGTCCCGGGTGCAATGACCGAGCGGTGCGGGCGGTGACCCCGCGGACGATTTCAACCCTTTGGCGTAGCGGCCGGCGCTTGCGCGGCTGGAGACTGGGTCTAGGTTGTGGGTTCGAAGCCAGCCGAATCGCTCCGTTTGCTGCGGTAGGCGGCCCGCGGCGGGCGCAACTTTAACGCGAGCAAGCTCGCTGGCCCACCAAACCTGAACCCACCCCACCCCACGCCATGCTCCACCCTCATTCGCTGTATTACGACCACCTGAAGCCGGAGGAACTGGAGTTCCTTGAAAAAACCGCCGACTTCGTGGCGCGCGAGATCGCGCCGCACGCCGCGGCCTGGGAGGAGCAGGAAGAGTTGCCGCGCGACCTCTTCACGAAAGCCGGCCGCATCGGGCTCATGGGCATGCTCGCGCCGCGGAACGTCGGCGGCCAGGAACTGTCGATGCTGTGCTTCTGCCTCGCCATCGAGGAGGTCGCGCGGCATTGCGGAGCGTTCGCGATGAACCTGGCGGCGCATAACGCGCTCTGCGTCGGCCATCCGCTCGGCCACGCCAGTGACGAGCTCAAGCGGAAGATTTTCCCCCGCGTGCTCAACGGCGACTGGATGGTCGCGTGGGCGCTGACCGAGCCCAACGCCGGTTCCGACACCGGCGGCGTCGAGACGACCGGCACGCCGGAGGCCGACGGCACGTGGCGGCTCAACGGCCACAAGCTCTACATCACGATGGGCCTGCATTCCGACCGCATGGTCGTGATGGCGATCACCGGCCGCGACGAGAAGGGGAAGAAGGAGTTCTCCGCGTTCTGGATCCACACGAAGGACATCGAGCCGGTGCGGAAGGTTAAGACCGCCGGCGTCCGCGCGAGCAACACGAGCGAGTTTTACCTTAAAAATGTGCCGGCGGAGATAATCGGCGTGCGCGGCAAGGGTCAGCACGCGGCGCTCGCCTGCCTCGACGGCGGCCGGCTCGGCATCGCGGCGATGGCCATCGGGCTCGGCCGCGGGGCGGTCGAGATCGCCAAGCAGCGCATGCTCACGCGCAAGCAGTTCGGCAAACGCATCGCGGAGTTCCAGGCACTGCAGTTCAAGCTGGCCGACTGCGAGGTGGAATTGCGCGCGGCCGAGGCTTTGCTGCTGCCGCCCTGCGTGATGCACGCCCGCGGCCAGAAGTTCAGCCTCGAGGCGTCTTTCGCCAAGCTCTACGCGTCAGAAGCCGCCTCGCGCGCCGCCAACACCGCCCTGCAGATCTGCGGCGGCTGGGGCTACACGCGCGACACGGCCGTCGAACGCATGTGGCGCGACGCGCGTTTGTGCGAGATCGGCGAGGGCTCGAGCGAGGTGCAGCGGCTGATCATCAGCCGGGCGCTGCTCAAGGAGGCCGAGGAGAAATACGGCCTGGCCGAGCCGAAGAAATGATCGGGCCGGGCCGTGGCCCTCAACGACCTTCCGGGCACTTGGGGCAAGCGCTCCGACCGGCCGGGATCGCCGGCCAAGCCGGGATCTGGCCCTTTGGGAGTATGACGTTATGAATGAGGACGGCTTTTCTCACTCAAATCCGTCGGCGGATTGATGCTACTGGTGGCCGTGCCGGCCAGCTGGCTGCCGGCGCACCGCTCGACCATGGTCGAGCTGGCGAACCTGCTGCGCCCGCATTGACGTGCTCAGAAGTCCGCGGTGCCCGGGGTGCGGGCGAAGGGGATCACGTCGCGGATGTTCGCCACACCGGTGACGAACATCAACATGCGCTCGAAGCCGAGGCCGAAGCCGGCGTGCGGCACCGTGCCGTAGCGACGGAGGTCGAGATACCACCAGTAATTCTTCTCGTCGAGGTGGTGCAGGGCCATGCCGGCGCGGAGCTTGTCGAGACGTTCCTCGCGCTGGCTGCCGCCGATGATCTCGCCGATGCCGGGCACGAGCAGGTCCATCGCGGCGACGGTCTCGCGGCCCTCGGCGCAACCGTCGGTCTGGCGCATGTAGAACGCCTTGATCGCCCGCGGGTAATTATAGACGGTCACCGGGCACTTGAAGTGTTCTTCAGTCAGATAGCGCTCGTGCTCGGACTGGAGGTTGTCGCCCCACGCGACGGGATGCTCCCAAGTCTTGCCGCCCTTGTTCAGAATCTCAACTGCCTCGGTGTAGCTGCAGCGGACGAACGGCTTGTCCACGACGAAGTCGAGGCGGGCGAGCAGGTCCTTGTCCACGAACTTGGAGAAAAACTCGAGGTCGCCGGCGCAGTGGGTGCGGACGTCGCGGATGAGATATTTCACGAATTCCTCGGCGAGGGCCATGTCGCCCTGCAGGTCGCAGAAGGCGACCTCGGGCTCGATCATCCAGAACTCGGAGGCGTGGCGCGAGGTGTGGGAGTTCTCAGCGCGGAAGGTCGGGCCGAAAGTGTAGATGTTGCTCAGGGCATGCGCGAAGATCTCGCCCTCGAGCTGGCCGGAGACGGTGAGAAAGGTCTTCTTGCCGAAGAAATCCTTCGCGTGGTCGATGTGTTTGCCGTCCTCGGTCTTCGGCGGGTTCTCGAGGTCCAGCGTCGTCACGCGGAACATATCGCCCGCGCCCTCGGCGTCGCTGGCGGTGATGATCGGCGTGTTGACGTAATAGAAGTCCTTCTCCTGGAAAAACTGGTGGACGGCGTAGGCGAGGCGGCTGCGCACGCGGAAGACGGCGCCGAAGAGGTTCGAGCGCGGGCGCAGGTGCGCGATCTCGCGGAGGAATTCCATCGTGTGGCCCTTTTTCTGGAGCGGGTAGGTGGCATCGGCCTCGCCGAGCACGGTGAATTTCTCCGCGACGACCTCCCATTTCTGGCCGCCGCCCTTGGACTCGACGAGTTTGCCGCGCACCTCGACCGAGGCGCCGGTGTTGGCCATGGTGATGTGCGCGTAGTCGGGCAGGGCGGCGTCGACGATGACCTGCAGGCCCTTGAGGCAGGAGCCGTCGTTGAGCTCGATGAACGAGAAGGCCTTGGCGTCGCGGCGGGTGCGGACCCAGCCTTGGAGGTGGATGGCCTCCATCGGGCCGGTGGCATTATGGGCGTCCTTGACGAGAGTGCGTGACATGGGGGGGTGTTTTGTAAGCCGTGATTGGCCACAAAAAGCGCCAAAAACGCAAAAGAAGAAATACGGGCCGCTACCCCCCCCCTGCGGGCACCCCTCTTGATCGAGGGGATTTTCGCAACATGGGTCTGGGTCCCCTCTGGAGAGGGGTGGCGCGCAGCGACGGGGTGTGTTGGGGACTTCAGGGAGTAGTGCTAGTATCGCGTAACACAAAATAGTGCGTCACTTGAGATTGCCTTTGGCTGGGATCTTTTCAGTCACAGAGGACACCGAGGTCGGTGACGGCAACGGCCTGATCACCTGCGGCAGCGAAGCGACGCTCGTCCGCAACGTGACGGTGCGCAACTGTGTCATGACCGGCCACGCCACGAGGCTGACCCTGAAACTCCGGCCCGACACGCCGCAGCATTACGAGAACATCACGATGGACGGTATCCGCCTCGCCGGGCAGCGGCCCTCTGTTGAACGTCGGCCTGTGGATGCAGTTCTTCGACCTGAAGGGCCAGCCCTCGCCGGCGCGCCAGGTGAACAACATCACGTTGCGTAATATCACCGGCTCCTACCGCACGCTCGGCACGCTCAGCGGCAACGCCGGCGACATCCTGCGCGACATCACGCTGGAGAACGTGGACGTGCCGTTGACCGACGAAAATTTCCGGCTCGGCCCGGTGGAGAACCTCCAGCTGAAGAACGTCAAGGTGAACGGGAAGCCCTTCGTGTCGCCGGCCGTCACGCCGCCGCCCCCGCCGCGGACGTCCTGAGTTGAAGTGGAATAAGGTGGAACCGGACCTCCGGGCCGGTTTTTCACGCGCATATCATTCAGCCCGTCCGGAGGCCGGACTCCACCTCCGGGCTGAAGGTCCCGCGAGATTGATTGTCCGCCCCTCGGCGCGCGCCCGATCGAACGTTGGACTAACCCGGAGTCTGTGGCCGCTTGCGTTCTCCGGCGGCCCGGCCAGCCTGAGGGCATGAACCCGCCGCTTCACCCTCGCGCCGGCCAAGCTGTTTCCCGGCGGAGTTTTCTGGAGCGTTGCACGCTCGGCACGGCCGCCCTGTTTGCGCTCGGCCGCCGGATGACGGCCGCCGACGCTCCCGCCCGCCAGCTGGGTGTCGCTCTCGTCGGGCTCGGCAATTACAGCACCGGCCAGCTCGGGCCCGCCCTGCGTGCAACGAAACACTGCCGGCTCGCGGGTGTCGTGACCGGCTCGCCGGCCAAGGGTGCGCAGTGGGCGCGCAACTACGGTTTTTCCGAAAAGCGCGTCTACGGCTACGCGGACATGGCGCGGCTGGCGGACAATTCGGACATCGACATCGTCTACGTCGTCACGCCGAACGGGCTGCACGCCGAGCACGCGATCGCCGCGGCGCGCGCGGGGAAGCACGTCATCTGTGAGAAACCGATGGCGAACACCGTACCCGATTGCGACGCCATCCTCGCGGCGTGCGCGGCCGCGCAGGTGCGGTTGTCGATCGGTTACCGGCTGCACTTCGATCCTTATCACGAGGAATTGCGGCGGCTGGTCCGCACCCGGGAGTTCGGCCCGTTTCGGAAGATGCGCGGCAGCTTTGCGTTTCAGATGGGCTCGCACCAGTGGCGCGCAACGAAGGGCCTGGCTGGCGGCGGGGCGCTGATGGACCTGGGGGTCTATGTCATCCAGGAGTCGTGCATGGCGGCCGGGGCGGCCCCGGTGGCGGTGACGGCGCGGGAGCGGCCCAAGCGGCGGCCCGAGTTCTTTCGCGACGTGGAGGAGGCCTTGGACTGGACCCTGGAGTTCGCCGACGGCGCGCGCAGCGAGGGCTTCACGAGCTATGACGACAACGGCAACGACTTCCGCGCGGAGGCCGCAGGCGGCTGGTTCGAGGTGGCGCCGGCCTTCAGCTATACCAATCTGCGGGGTGCGACCAGCCGCGGTGCGCTGCGCTTCCACCCGCCGGTTAACCAGCAGGCGCTCCAGATGGACGACTTTGCGCAATGCATTCTGACCGGCCGCGCCACCCCGGTGCCCGGCGAGATGGGGCGGCGTGATCTGTGCATCGTCACCGCCATCTACGAATCAGCGGCGAACGGCCGGCGCGTTGAAATTAAGGCGTAGCATGTCCTCCCAGCGAAAGGGGGAGGGGCTTTATGCCCCGCCTAGGGGCCGCGAACCTGCTCTGTCGCGGCGTAAAGCCACTCCCACCTCCATTACGATTATCCCATGAAATCACCCCGTCCCGGCCTCTGGCTGGCCTTTACCCTCATCCCCCTATGCCTCGCCGCCCAACCAGCCGCCCCCGCGACCCCTCCCGCCAAGCTCGGCTCCACGGTCTTCCAATGGGTTGACCTGAAGGCCCGGCCCACCGGCAACGGCGAACGGCGCGACGTCACCGACCGACCGACCGCCACCCTCGAGCGCTTCGAGTCGCACGTCACGACGCTCCTGCCGGGGAGGATGTCGCACGCCCCACACCAGCATCCGCAGGAAGAGCTCATCATCCTCCGCGACGGCATGCTCGACGTGACCATCAACGGCGTGACGACGCGCGCCGGTCCGGGCTCGCTGCTGTTCTTCGCCGCGAATGATTTCCACAACGTACAGAACTTCGGCGACACGCCGGCGACCTACATCGTGTTCAACTTCGCCACGGCGGCCACGAAGACGCTGGCGGGTAGGGTCACGGCTGCGGTGGCCACTCCCGCCAAGCTGGGTTCGACGGTGTTCGAGTGGGAAAAGCTGACGGTGACCCCGACCAAAGTAGGCGCGCGGCGGGCGGTGGTTGATTCCCCGACCACGACTCTTGCCAATTTCGAGTGCCACGTCACCACGGTTGACTCCGGTGAAATGCCGCACGCGCGCACCACCACCCGGACGAAGAAATCATCCTCCTGCGCGAGGGCACGCTAGACGTCACGATCAACGGCAGCACGACGCGCGCCGGTGCCGGCTCGATCTTCTTCTACGGCTCGAACGATGAGCACGGCATGCGCAACGTCGGCGAGGTGCCGGCGACCTATTACGTCATCCGCCTTGTCACCGACGCGACCCCGAAACCCTGACGCCGGGCTCAGTACCGCCAGCCGTCGCAACCCGGTTCGGTGGCGACGACCAGGCATAGCACGGAGAGAATAAGGGCGGCGGTGAGCACCTTGATATCCTAGCGCACAGCGGCCGGGTCGTCCATACGTGGGACTGCGTAGGCGCGCCTGGTCGTGGGCGTCCGGGGCTTGCGGCGTGCCCGGCGGCGAAGCCTGCCGGAAGCAGCATCATATCGGCTCCGCGAAGCCCCCAAGGCCGCCAGCCGATGGGTTGCGATCGCTCTAGCCCCAAACAGCAGGGGTAAGAAGTGGTGCGCGTTCCGCCCCCAAGACGCTTGTCAACCAATAGTTGACAAGCGTCTTGGGGGGAGGCGGAGAGACGGGGGGGTAGGCTGCCCGGCTGGCGGATGGTGGAGGGTGGGAGCACGCCAAATTTCTCCGCGTCTGCGCTGAGGTCGCGAGCGAATGCGACCGGTCCTTGTGACCTGAGCGGATCGAGCGGACGGGGCGAACTTTCAGGCGATCAGATAGCGGCCGGACTTGCGGGTGCCGACGCGCTTGACGAGCTTGGCCTTCAGCAGCGGAGCGAGAATGTGGGCGGCGCCCTGTTTGGTGACAGCGAGCGCCGCCCAGATCTCGGCGGGGGTGAGCCCTTCTTGCCGGTCGCGCAACAGGTGGAGCAGTCGCTCCTGGCTCGGGCGCAGCACGGTTTTCTTCGGGCCGCACTTGGCGGCGAACTGCTGCACGCGCAGCCAGACGCGCTCCAGCGTCACGCGCAGACCTTCCGTGGTGTATTCCAACCAGCTCGTGAGATCACCGCCACTCTTGAGCACAGCGGCAAGTCTGGCGTAGTAGCGCACCCGGTCTTCCCAGAAGAATTCGGCGATGGAGAATACATGATGTGTGTCGAAGCCCCGGCGATAGAGCTCCCAGAGCGCGAGCATGCGGCCCATGCGGCCGTTGACGTCGGCGAACGGGTGAATCTCCTCGAACTGGTAGTGGAGGATGGCCGACGTAAGCCCGGGCGACCATTCAAGGCTCGGGCCGCTCCACCACGCGAGCAGCTCGCGCATCCGGCCCGACACGAGGTCGGGCGGGGGCGGCAGATGCTTGCCCACCCGGACGGCGATCGTGCGGTAGCGGCCGGCCTCGCCCTGGTCCATGACGCCCTCAGCCAGCAAGGCGTGCAGGCAGAAAAGATCCTCGTGGGTGAGCGGTTTCTTCTGCCGGGCACGCTTCTCCACCCAGCGGAGCCCGGCGAAGTAGTTGAGCACCTCGCGCTGTGAACGCGCGGTATGCGCGGGCAGGGGCGTGCCGCTCTCCAAGGCGCGGACTTCCTCCAGTGTGAGCGGGTTGCCCTCGATGGCGGTGGACGCATGCGCGCCTCGCTGGCGGCTGTCCTGCTGCAGGCGGGGAATCCACGCCACCTGGATGGTGGCCGCCGCAACCTTGGCCCGGAGGTCGGCAATGGTCTCCAATTCCCGGAGCAGCCGGGGAGAGACGGTGAACTGGGGAGCGAAGGCCATGCGCGATAAGACAAGCGTGAGTCTAGCGATAAGTCAAGCGGCCGGCATGGTAAGACAAGCGTGGGGCAAGCGGGTGGCCGGCGCAGCGATCGCGGAAGCGCGGAGGAGCGGAGACCGACATGCATGGTCAGTGGCGGCCCGTGACGGGAACGAGGCAGCAATCAGTCGGAGCGTAAAGCGCTCGGCAGCGGAGGTGGGGGGATTAGAACGCCACGGTGCCGCCGGCTT
>Ga0163152_10000166_pt1 | contig 110949 bp, 89 predicted proteins | sample OliLakLV19MP8IB2_FD_148635 | JGI IMG/M metagenome (GOLD analysis project Ga0163152, IMG submission 148635) | Freshwater microbial mat bacterial communities from Lake Vanda, McMurdo Dry Valleys, Antarctica - Oligotrophic Lake LV.19.MP8.IB-2 | ecosystem: Environmental > Aquatic > Freshwater >...
GTATGAGGCGGGTCTTGGGGTTGCCGACAAGCTTGCGAAGCTGGACCCCGGCAATGCGGAGTTCCAGCGCGATCTGTCGGTGAGCTACAACAGGCTGGGCGATCTGGCGCTTCGGGCCGGCGATGTCGAGGGAGCGAAGCAGCGGTATGAGGCGGGTCTTGGGGTTGCCGACAAGCTTGCGAAGCTGGACCCCGGCAATGCGCAGTTCCAGCGCGATCTGTCGGTGAGCTATGACAGGCTGGGCGATCTGGCGCTTCGGGCCGGCGATGTCGAGGGAGCGAAGCAGCGGTATGAGGCGGGTCTTGGGGTTGCCGACAAGCTTGCGAAGCTGGACCCCGGCAATGCGGAGTTCCAGCGCGATCTGTCGGTGAGCTTTTACAAGCTGGCGTCGCTGGGCGGGCCGGATGCCGGGGACTGGCGGCGGCGGCAGTTCGTGCAGATGAAGGCGATGCGCGACAGGGGGACAATGCCGCCCGACGATGAGGGATTTTTCCGCGCGCTGGCGGCCGAGCTTGGCGAGAAGGTGGATTGAGGGAGTGGCGCTGCTTGCGCCCGACTGGCCCCCTCCGTCTCGCGAGGAAGGCGTCGCGATCCACCTCCCCCACTGCGTGGTGGAGGACTGGCGGCGGCGGTGGTTGTGGTCCCCCACCACGCAGTGGGGGGTGGCCCGAAGAGCCGGAGGTGGTGGGCGCGGGAGGTGGTAGAGGATGCTGATGACCAGGACCATCGAAATCGTCGAGGTTTCCGCCCGCGACGGGTTGCAGAATGAGCCGGGGTTGTTTGCGACGGCGGACAAGATCGAACTGATCGGGCGGGCTATTGCGGCGGGCTCGAAGCGGATCGAGGTTGCGAGCTTCGTGCATCCCGCGCGCGTGCCGCAGATGGCGGACGCCGAGGCGGTGTGCGCGGGGCTGCCGAAGCGGGACGCGGAAGATATCACCTACATCGGGCTGGTGCTGAACAAGCGCGGCGCGCTGCGGGCGCTGGAAACGCAGGTGCATGAGCTGGGCGCGGTGGTCTCGGCCAGCGACGGTTTCGGAACCCGCAATCAGGGGCGGACGTCGGACGAGACGGTCGAGGACGCCGTCGAGATCATCAGGCTGGCGCGCGAGCATGGGCGGTCGGCGCAGGTGGTGATTTCGGTCGCGTTCGGGTGTCCCTTTGACGGCGAGATCGAGCCGTCGCGTGTGGCCGAGCTGGCGCGCAGGCTGGCGGCGGCGAAACCCCGCGAGATCGGGCTGGGGGATACGATCGGCGTGGCTGTCCCCAGTCAGGTTCGCGAGGTGATGCGACAGGTGAAGGCGGCGGCGCCGGGCGTTCCGATCCGGCTGCATTTCCATGACACCCGCAACACTGCTGTGGCCAACGCCTGGGCCGGCGTGGAAAGCGGCGCGACGACGCTGGATGCGTCGATCGGCGGGATTGGCGGATGTCCCTTCGCGCCTGACGCCACGGGCAATGTCGCGACGGAAGACGTGCAGTACATGCTGCAGCGATCAGGTGTGGAGACCGGGCTGGACCTCGAAAGCCTGATCGGGACCGCCCGGTGGCTGGCGGCAAAAATGGGGAGACCGCTGCCGGGTCTTGTCAGCCGGGCGGGCGGCTTCCCGAAATAAGGCGACGAAACCAGGTTTGTCCTGTCGCCGCCGCGAGCTATGTATCGATCTGACATCCCATGGCATCGGAGGCGCGAGCATGTGCGAACTGCATCAGACAGAGGGCGGTGAGGCAAAAGTGGTCGCGCTTGACGGCATGCATCGCAGGGATGTGGTGCGTGCGCTGTGGAGCGGCACGATGCTGCTCGGCGTATCCGGCGCTGCGGGTTGCGCAGGGGCCGCAGAGTTTTTTGCGCCAAGCGACGCCGATCTCGTGCCCCTGGCGGCGCAGGCGTGGGAGCAGACCAAGCGCGAAACCCCCATTTCGCGCGACACCCGCGCCAACGCCCGGCTGCAGTCGGTCGGCGGGCGGATCGCTGCGGTCGCCAATCTGCCCAACGCGCAATGGGAGTTCGTGGTCTTCGCCAGCGAGGAAAAGAACGCCTTTGTGTTGCCTGGCGGCAAGGTCGGGTTCTACAAGGGCCTGATCGATTTCTCGGAAAATGACGATCAGATCGCAGCGGTGCTCGGCCATGAAGCCGGCCATGTCGCGGCTCGTCACGCAGCGCTTCGCGCCGGGCAGGAATCGGCCACGCAGCTTGGCCTGGGGCTGGGCGGGGCGTTGCTCGGCGGCGCCGCCGGCGGCATGAGTCCGGACCAGCAGAAGGCGATCATGGGAATTGCAGGGGCCGGCGCGACCGTGGGCATTCTCCTGCCCTTCAGCCGCAACAACGAACTCGAGGCGGACAAGCTGGGCGTCGATTACATGCAGGCCGCTCGCTATGATGTGAAACAGTCGATCCGGCTGTGGGAGCGCATGGGCGCGGCGGCGACGGAACGCCCGACCGAATGGATGTCGACCCATCCCAATCCCGAAACGCGCATCCAGGAGTTGCGCGCCTACATCAATTCGAAGGGTTACGCGCAGATCTGAGGAGCGCTCAGCCCTATCTCAGGTCTGCTCGCGAACCTGCCTTGGCTCGTAGATCGCCAGGTGCCGTCCGGTGGCGACCGAATGGCGCCGGGCGCCTTCGCCAGAGAGGATCTGAAAGCTGAGCGTGACCATCAGGTGGCCCCTGGTTTCGACATTGTCGAGGACGACGGCCCGCGTCTCGATTGGGTCTCCGTCCACGACAAGTCCGTGCAGGTTGATGTCGCTTTCGACGTGGATCCATGGACCAAGGCGCACATTGTCGGCGAGAATGTAATTTGCGCGGCGCAGCAGCCACGCCGCATTGGCGATGTGTCCATCATCATAAAGGCGCGAATCTTCCCGGACGGCGGTCAGGTGATCGCGACCATTCAAGGCGGTGTATCGATCCTGGCGGGCGCCGAGCGCAAGACCGACCGGCAGGGAGAGCGGCGAGGCGGCAGGCCGATCATCCGGCGCCGGCATGGCAGCGACGGGAAGGATCGCGGTGGGCGCTGTCTCTCCGTGTCGTCGCGCGTTTCCCGTAGCGCAGACGCCGCCCCGTGACGAAAGAGAAAGCTCCAATTCGTCCTCGCCGCGCGGCCTGGAGGTGATTTCGACCGTCTCTCCATCATAGACGGGTTTCACGAAGCGTGCATGCATGCCGCCGCCGGCCAGCCATGCCTCGCCCCACAACTCTGCCGGCATGTGGGCAAGGTAGGCGAACACATCGACTCCCGGCACGAGACCGCCGGTAAAGCCGAACTTCGCCGCGACGGCGTCGTCGTGGATCCGATTTTCGCTTTCGGTGGCGGTGTTGAAAGCCGAGAGGGTTCGAACGTTCGACATGGCGACAGCCTAGATCACGATCGCTTTGGACGCGAGAGCGGACGCAATAATCGCGGTTGCCGGCAGCTTGCAAAGGCGGGGGGCTGGTACCGCCTCTCAGGCTTGAACTGAGGACCTCTGGTTCCACAAACCAGCGCTCTAACCAACTGAGCTAAGGCGGCACTTTCGTGGGTCCCGCCGGGACCCGCGCATCGAAGCAGGCGTCTTACGCCGAAGCCATGCGCCGGGCAAGCCGCCGACGGCGGACCTCTGCACCCTTCTATCCGACCGCGGTCCGGGCGCCGCGATACTGCCTCCCTCGCTGGCGATGGCGCCGGGATGACGGGAGGAGCAGATGGCTCTGCAATTACCGAAAGCGGCGATCCTCTCCAAGACGATGCGCTTCCTGACCGCTGGCGGGTTGACGCTTGCGATCGCCGTCGCCCAGGAGGCAACCAAGTCCGAGCCCGACTGGGGTCTGATCGCGACGATGCTGACAGGCATTCTGGTGGGCATTGGCGGGGGCGCCTATGGGCGTTGTGTGGCGAAAGGACCGGTGACCTCGGTGCTTGCAACCTCGGATCGAGGGCGCAAACGATGAGGTTCACAGTCATTGCGGCGATCGTGGGCGCCGCCGGCCTCGGGCTGGCGCCGGGGTGCTCCGCAATCGACAATGTGGTCGCGATGGTGCTGGAGAGTCCGGTCGCGCCCAATCCTGCGTCGCGAGCCTATTTCGAGGTGACAACGGTAGCCGAGCTGGACGTGCGGGCGTGGCTGACCGGCATGTGGTGGAAGGAGCTTCAGGCCGAGGCCCAGCATGTCGCATCCCTGCCGTCCAGGAACGCATCCGCCAAGCAGGCGATTCACGACGCCAGCGACGTTGGCTGGCCGATCATCATCGAGATGACGTTTCTGGCCGAGGCGTACAGGGAGGCGCGCGACGCCGATGCGCCAGCACTCGACATCGATGCCGCGCGTGCGCGGCTTTCCGACGCCATAGATCGGGGCAACCAGCACGTCTCAATGCTTGCTGCTGGATTGGGTCTCGAGATCGACATCGCCGAGGAAGAATAATGGCGCGCAGAAACGCGTACGAATACGGCGGACCGGGTAAAAGGAGCTGAGGTCCAGAGCATCCTTCGATCAAACTGCATCAGCTTGACCGAAAAAGGATGCTCAATCTCAAACGTGTAGAGCAACTTGTCTGGGTCCAAGCGGACGCAAATTGCTCTATCCCGCCAATCGTCAGTTTCCGAGAATGCCTCCGAGAGCTTCCCTCGCTTCGCGCCGGAGACGATCCTCGGTGGACTCAGGCGGTTCGGCTGGCGCGGTGGGAAGCGCTGGAACCGGCGCGGTGGGGGACGCGCCGGGCGATCCGTTCGACGAGGTCGGCGCCGGCGCCTTACCGCCGAGACCGAGGATGCCGGCGAGGTCGCCACTTATCTGTTTTTCTAGCTGTCTCTCGATCTCGGTCGATACCTTGGCCCGTACGTCGCTGGCCGCGCGCTGTACGAGAAAGTCGTAATCGAAGGAAATGTTCACCCCGCCCCATCCGCCGGACAGCTTCACCGGAACGCCGTAACCCTTGACGCCCGCATTCCTGTCCTTGAACTCGGGAAAGAGACTCAGATTGAGGGTTTGTCGGCCAATGTCCAGGGCGCCTCCGCCTGAAACGACCATCACGTCGGAGTCCATTTTCAGGTTCGCCATGGCGGCAACGCCGTCCTTCATCGAAAACGCGCCAGCAAGCGCGCCAAATCTCGACTGGGCGTTTGGCCCGAAGGCGTTGAGCGGAATGCTGCGGGTCGCGAGGGCCGACTGAGCCGTCCTGACGAGTTCGGCGAGGTTGACGCCCTTGACGAGGCCATTGTCGAAATCGAACCGACCGCTCCCGGCCAGCGAACTCATCAGCTCCTGTGGAGTCGCTCCCGCACCGGTGAGGTCGATCTGAAAATCGCCGGCCCCCTCGACCATGTCGAAACCCGCAGCCGCCATCAGAAAGGGTTTCAGCGAGAGGCCGTCCAGGTTGGCTTTCAGAACGACCGAAGAGACGGTGGTCCTCGCGTCGGCCACGATCAGCGCGCCGCCCTTGCCGCCGAAAAGTGAAGTCTGGCGGAGATCAGCGGCGAGTACACCGTCCGCGAGTGTGACGGCGATGTTGGAGGGTCCGAAATCAAACTTCTGGAACTTCAGTCCGGCGGCCTTGATCACGAGATCGACGTCCGCCAGCCTGAGAGGCGAGAGGTCGAGGGGTTCCTCGCCCCAGCCGCCCGCGTCCTTGTCGTTGGGCGCCCCCGAAGCGGTCGCGTAAGGCGTTGCGTCGATGAGCCCCGTCGAAAGCGATCCGGTCAGCCTTGGGCGACCCGTCAAGGTCAGCCCCGCCTCGCCTTCGCCGCGGATGTCGTCGAACTGGACAATGGCTTTCCTGAGCAGCACGTCGCGGGTCGTTCCGGAGGTGTCGCCTGACAGGGCGAAGGACCTGTAAACGCTTCCGGCGGGGAGCTTGGCTCCGGCCGCCGCCGCCAGCTGCTGGAGGTCAGGCGCCGTGATCGAGACGCGGCCGGTGTAGGCAAGGTCCGCTCCCAGAGTTGCGTCGCCCGCGAACGTAATGCCGAGCAGGCCGCTGTCGTGACGGAAATCAACGTCGCTGAAAACCAGATCCCCGAATTTTCCCGAGATCCTGGTCGTCGCGGTCGCCTTGCCCAGTGCGGCGGCGACCGGCGCCTCGATGTTCATGGCGGCGGCCAGCTCGGCGAGGCGGGGAGCATCCGCATTGGCGACCAGCTGAAGATTGATAAAGTCGGCGATGCGGATGTCGCCGTTGAAATCGGCATTGAGAAGCGGACTTTCGTGGCGCGCGTCCGCGATCTTGAGGGTGATGTCGCCCGGCCCGCCGAAGGCGCGGCCCGAGGCCGTGATGCGTCCGAGGACGGCGCGCGCTGGCAAATCCTGCACCTTGAAGGCGTCAGCCAAGGCGGGTCCGGAGGGAATCTGGCCGTCAAAGGCAAAATCAAAGGCAGGCGCGGCGCCCATCGCCAGCGTCCCTTCCAGATTCGTGGCGATGACATCGGTTTCAAGCTTGACCGATACAGGTGACGCGGCGCCGTCGATCATCGCCTTGGGATTCTCGATGTTCGCATCGAGCTCGAAGGGAAGGTCGTTGGCGCGACCCGACGCTCTGATCCGGAACGGCCTGTCGAGCGCAGTCATATCTGCCTTAAGGTCGAGCCCGGTGAGGTTTTGCACCCGTTTGGCCGCTTGATCGTCCCACGAGACCTGTCCGTCGACGATGCGCACATCGCCCAAGGAAGCCGCCATGGACGAAGGCTTCGGATCCTGCGGAGTGGGTGGCTTGCCGCCGATATCGAACGTCCAGTTGTTGGCGCCGTTCTCGAGACTGACCAGCGCGATACTGGGCTCGACCAGAACGAACTCGTCGATTTCGACCCTCCGAAAAATCAGGGGCCACAATTTAACGGCGGCGCGGAGTTCCTTCATCGAGGCGAACGGCGCATCGCCGAAGCCTTCGGGGTTCGCGATCGTCGTGAGGCCGGCCCGGGCCTCGATTCGGGGGAACACACTGACCCGGACTTTCCCGGATACTGTCACGTCGCGCCCCAGCGTTTCGCTCGCTGCCGCCTCGATGCGCTGGCGATAGACATCCGAGGGAATGAGGCCCGGAAGGATCATCAGCGCGCCCAGGATCAGGATGAGCGCGGCTCCCACGATGACGATGATGCGGCCCATGATTTCCTCGTTTGTCCGGCAGAACCTAAGCACATAGAGCGCGATTGACGCCAGAACGGTCCGCCGATCCGCAGTTGACGAGGGCAGTCGGGTTGGGTAGCACGGCCGCGACGGTTCCGTCCCGAAGGGGAAGGCGAAGAGGGAACCCGGTGCGGCCCCATCCAGGGCTTACTCCGGGACTGTGCCCGCAACTGTAGGCGGTTAGCATTGGATCGATTTGCCACTGGAGATTTTCTCCGGGAAGGCGGTCCAGCGCGGAGACCCGCAAGTCAGGAGACCTGCCGTCACCGTCGTTTCGCCCCGGCCGGGAACAGCCAGCGGGCGCGCGGGGACTTTTTCCGTTGATGCGACGAACTCGTGCGCGCCGGGCCAAACGGGCCGGCGCTTGGTTCATCAATTCCGCGCCCGTCGCGGGAGGAGAAAGACATGAAACTTCATCATTCGATCGCGGGCGCGTTGCTGGCCGTGGGTCCGGTTCTTGGCGAGGTTGCGTTTTCACAAGCCACGCCGGCGGCCGATACCGTGGTGATCCAGGCGCTGCGCCTCGATCAAACCGCGTCCGAAGCGGGAACATCCGTCGCGGTGGTCTTGGCGGCCGACATTGAGCGCCGCGCGCTGACCTTTGGCGGCGACGCCGTGGCCATCGTCCCGGGCGTGACCGTGACCCAGAGCGGATCGTTCGGGGGCACGGCCTATGCGCGCATCAGGGGCAATGCGTCGGGCCAGACCCTGGTGCTGGTCGATGGCGTGACGGTGAACGATGCCGGCTCGCCGGGAGGCGGGTTCGATTTCTCTACGCTGGATCTCGCGGACGTCGAACGCATCGAGGTGCTCAAGGGGCCGCAATCGACGCTATGGGGTTCGGACGCGATCGGCGGCGTCATTTCGATCGTGACCAAGTCGCCGCCGGAGGGGTTTGGCTGGAGCGGATTTGGCGAGGGAGGATCGTTCGACACGTTTCGCGGCGGCGGGGCGGCGGGCGGCCGTGCGGGGAGAATGGACGGAAGGCTGTCGGCGGTATGGCAGACGTCCGAAGGCATCTCCAAGGCTGACGAACGCGATGGCAATCCGGAAAAGGACGGGTTTGAGTCCGTCAGCCTGTCAGGGCGGGGAGGGATTGATATTGCTGATCGCGTGCGTGCGGATTTCACGGCGCGATGGACCGATGCGGATTACGAGTTCGACGGCTTCGCGCCGCCCACATTTTCGCTGGGCGACACCAACGAGAGAACGGAGTCCGAGGAACTGGCGGGGTCGGCGACGTTGACTGCGGACGCGTTCGGCGGGCTGCTGACCAATACGTTCCAGGTCACACGATCGGAGATCGACCGCCAGAATTTTGACGGTGCGTCAGCCACGTTTCGCAATGAAGGCGAGCGGACCGGCTATCGATATTCGGGGCTGGTGAAGATGGCGGCGGGCCACCAGCTCGGTTTCGGGGTCGAACGCGAGGAGAGCGCCGCAAATGGCGAGAAGGCCAAGACCGACAGCCTCCATGCGCTCTATGCATGGTCGCCGCTGGAGACCGTGACACTGACGGGAGGGCTGCGCTACGACGACGATGATCGCTACGGATCGGAAACGACGGGCAAGTTGGCGGCCAGCTGGCAGGTGGTCCAGCCGGTCCGGCTGCGGGCGACGTGGGGCCAGGGTTTCAAGGCGCCGACCATCTTCCAGTCGACCTTCATCTGTACATTCTGCGGCCTCAGCGCGCCAAACGCCAGTCTGCGGGCGGAAACAAGCGAAGCGTTCGACGTCGGCCTTGACTGGACGATCGGCGAGGCGGTGGTTTCGTTGACGGCGTTCGATCAGGAAACCGAGAACCTGATCGATTTCTCGTTCACGCGCGGGTACGCCAACATCGCGTTTGCGAGGCAGCAAGGCGTCGAGGCCTTGGTGCAGACGCCGCTCGGCGAGATGTTCGCGCTGAAAGCCGGATACGCCTATATAGACGCGGAAGACGGGTCGGGGGCGCGCCTTCCGCGCACGCCGCTGCATTCGGGCGATGTGGAACTCATCGTGTCTCCGCCCGGGCCGTTCGAGGCTTCCCTCGCCGTGCGACACAATGGCGAGCAGGCCGACGGGTTTGGTCCGGACGTGCCGGGATGGACCCGGCTTGACGCGGCTGCTTCCTACGAGATCTCGACGGGCGTTGAGGTCTATGGCCGGTTGGAGAATGTGCTGGACGAGCAGTATCAGCAGATCGGCGGTTACGGCGCGCCCGGCCTCTCCGGGCTGCTCGGGCTGCGCGTGAAGCGCTGACCGGAGGACAAAGCCTGTTTGTCCGTCGGACCAGGAAAAGGTCAAAACAGTTGAGGCCAGTTGTGCAGACAGTTGAGCCCAGCGAGCTTTACCTAAGCCAAGACGCCGCTTAAGTCGGCCCTCCCGAACTCAAACTGGGACGGCTGGGCCTTGACCCTGGACACTGACATTTCGGCCTATGCACGGCGTTTCGTTGAACGGCCCGCCCGCAAGCGCGCCTTGCCGGCGCATTTGCAGCGGCTCGAGGCCGAAAGCGTCTTCATCATGCGGGAGGTCGCGGCCAGCTTCGAGAATCCGGTGATGCTCTACTCCATCGGCAAGGATTCCAGCGTCATGCTGCACCTCGCAATGAAGGCGTTCTGGCCGTCACGCCCGCCCTTCCCGTTCATGCATGTCGATACGACCTGGAAGTTCCGGGAGATGGTGGCCTTCCGGGATCTCATCACCAAGAAGCTCGGTCTCAACCTGATCGTGCACGTCAACGAGGACGGGCTGAGGCGGGGGATCAATCCGTATTCGTCGGGGTCGAACCTCCACACCCAGGTGATGAAGACCGAGGGTCTGCGACAGGCAATGGACGCGCACCGGTTCGACGCGGCGTTCGGGGGAGCGCGACGAGACGAAGAGAAGTCCCGCGCCAAGGAACGGATTTTCTCGTTCCGCACGGACAGCCATGGCTGGGACCCCAAGAACCAGCGGCCGGAATTGTGGAGTCTCTACAATACACGCAAGGCGCCGGGAGAATCGATCCGGGTGTTCCCGATCTCGAATTGGACCGAACTCGATATCTGGGCCTACATCGCAGAAGAGGCCATTCCGATCGTCCCGCTATACTACGCCAAGTCCCGGCCGACCGTCGTGCGCGGGGGACAGATTTTCATGGTCGACGATGATCGTACGCCGATGGCGCCTGGAGAGGCGCCCGTGGACCGTGTGATCCGCTTCCGGACGCTAGGCGATTATCCGCTGACTGCGGCGTTCGAAAGCGATGCGGCGACGCTCGATGAGATAGTGGCCGAAATGCTTACGGCGCGCACCTCCGAGCGGTCCGGCCGTCTGATCGACCATGATGAAAGCGGCTCGATGGAGAAGAAGAAGAAGGAGGGGTATTTCTGATGGCCGCGCAAGTGACGCCATTTCCCCGCCCGAACATCTCCGTGCCTGAAACTGCATCCGTTCGCGACCTTGCGTCGGCGGAGATGGGCGTGCTGCGCTTTCTCACCTGCGGTTCGGTGGATGACGGAAAATCGACGCTGATCGGCCGGTTGCTCTACGACACCAAGCTCATTTTCGAGGATCAGCTCGCGACGCTGAAACGCGATTCGGCGCGTCACGGCACGCAGGGCGAGCACATCGATTTCGCGCTGCTGCTCGACGGGCTGGAAGCGGAGCGCGAGCAGGGCATCACGATCGACGTCGCCTATCGGTTCTTTGCGACGGACAAGCGAAAATTCATTGTCGCCGATACGCCCGGGCACGAGCAGTACACCCGCAACATGGCGACTGGCGCATCGACCGCCGACGTCGCCGTCATCCTGATCGACGCACGCAAGGGCGTTCTGACGCAGACACGGCGGCACACCTACATCGCCCACCTGCTCGGCGTGCGGCACATCGTGCTGGCCGTGAACAAGATGGACCTCGCAGACTACAGCAGGACCCGCTTTCATGAGATCGTAGCGAGCTATCTCAAGGTCGCCGAACCCCTCGGCTTCGAGACCATCACGCCAATCCCGATGTCGGCGCTGAAGGGAGAAAACGTCATTCGTGCCTCCCAGAACATGGTCTGGCATGACGGGCCGACACTGCTGGAGCATCTCGAGACAATAGAGGTTGCCGACGAGCGCCGCGCTGCGGCCTTCCGGCTTCCGGTGCAATGGGTCAACCGGCCCAATCTCGATTTTCGCGGCTTCTCCGGGACGGTCACCTCCGGCTCGATAAGGACCGGCGAAGTGGTTCTGGTGGCCAAATCCGGAAAGGAGTCACGGATCAGCAGGATCGCGACCGCCGATGGCGATTTGCATTCTGCGGAAGCGGGCCAGGCCGTGACCCTGGTGCTCGACGATGAGATCGACGCGTCGCGCGGCGATGTCTTCGTGGCGCGGGATCAGCGTCCCGACGTTTCGAACCAGTTCGCCGCCAACATACTCTGGATGCATGAGGAGGCGCTGACGACGGGCCACCCATACCTGCTAAAAATCGGAACGCAGACCGTGCAGGCAAACGTCACATCCATCCGGCACAAGATCGACATCAACACGATGGAGCAATCGGCGGGCGGGCCTATCGGCCTCAACGAGATCGCTCTTTGCAATTTAGCGACGACCCGCCCCATCGTTTTCGATCCCTACGGCATCATACGCGAATCCGGTGCTTTCATCCTCATCGATCGCTTCACCAACCTTACGGTTGGCGCGGGCATGATCACCGTCTCGTTGATGAAGGCGACGAATGTTCATCGTCAAGCGATGGATACGACCAAGGCCACACGGTCCCTGATGAAGGGTCACAGGCCCGTCATCCTGTGGTTCACGGGACTGTCAGGCGCGGGCAAATCGACGGTCGCTAACCTGGTCGAGCGAAAGCTGGTCGATCTTGGCGCACACACCTACGCGCTTGATGGTGACAATATCCGTCAGGGTCTCAACCGGGATCTGGGCTTTACCGACGGCGATCGCGTGGAGAACATCCGGCGGATCGGCGAGGTGGCCAAACTGTTCGTCGACGCGGGACTGATCGTGACGGCGTCTTTCATATCGCCATTCCGTACAGAGCGGGATGCGGTCAGGTCGCTGGTCGAGCCCGGAGAATTCATCGAGGTGTTCGTCGATGCGCCGTTGGACGTCGCTGAAAGCCGCGATCCGAAGGGCCTCTACAAACGCGCGAGAGCCGGCGAGATCCAGAACTTCACGGGGATCGACAGTCCCTACGAACCGCCCGTCAGTCCGGAACTGAGGCTGGATACCGCCTCGCACAATGCCGAAGCGCTTGCGGAACTCGTGATCGATCACCTGCGAACGGCCGGCGTGGTGTCTTCCGGTGCGGCCGAGCCTCTGGATTTCAGCATTTAGGACAGCGTGGCCCGGAACAGCCGTTCGCAGGCGTGTTGCGGTCGGAAGCGTTATTGTATAACGGAGGCTGTCGGCCAGGCAACGCGGTCGCGGTCAGGCCGGAAGATGTTCAGCCAGGAAACAGCAATTGTCGCAGGAGCGGCGGCCATGTCGGCGGCAGGCGTGGCGGTCGCGCTGCTGGCGGCCGCGACGGCGCGGCGGCTGGCGGACTGGATAGCACTGGCGGCCGGGGTGGTTCTCCTGGCGGTTGCCGGGCTGCACCTTGCGCCGGAAGCCGTGTCGGCAGGCGGGGCGGCAGGCCTGTTCGTGGTCGGCGGAGCGGCAGTTGGAGCGGCACTCGAAGCGGCGTTCCAGAACCGGTCGGACGCGGCGGCGCCCGGGAAGGTACGCCTGGCGGCGTGGCTGGCGCTGCTTGTCCTCGCGGGTCACTCGACCCTGGACGGCGCCGTCTATTCGGTTTCGTTTCATCATGGCTACGGGACGGGGCTGCTGACGTCGCTTGGCCTTATCCTGCACGAGGCTCCCGAGGGCGCCGTGGCGATGATGCTGGCCCTGCAGGCGGGACTCCGGACGCCGTCCGCGCTGGCTCTGGCGCTGGCGTCGTCGTCGGTCACGACCCCGCTGGGGTGGGGCCTCGGACAGCTTGCCGGAGCGTCGGGACAGGGCGCGACGGAGGCGATGTTCGCTGCGTCGGCGGGATTGATGCTGTTCGTCGGCTGGCATCTGATGGTCGGCGGCTGGCGTGCGGTCCGCCAGCGCCGGTTGTAGCCGGATTTCGCACGCGGCCAGCTTCCGCTATATCTTCTGGGGGACGTCCGCGGAGGCCACGCATGAGCGACCTGTTTGACAACCCGCTGGGCACGGACGGTTTCGAGTTCGTCGAGTTCACGTCCCCAAATCCGCACGTGCTCGGCAAGCTGTTCGAGGCGTTCGGATTCACGGCGGTGTCGCGGCACCGGTCGAAGAACGTCGTTCGGTACAAGCAGGGCGATATCAACTTCATCCTCAACATGGAGCCGTCAGGCCAGCCCGCCGCGTTCCGTGGCGTGCATGGCGCTGGCGCGAATGCGATGGCGTTCCGCGTGAAGGACGCGGCGAAGGCGTATGCCGAGGCGATCAGGCGCGGCGCCGAACCGGCGTTTGGCAATGTCGGCCCGATGGAGCTGAACATTCCGGCGATCCAGGCGATTGGCGGGGCGTACATCTACCTGGTGGATCGCTATGGCGCGCATGGCATCTACGACATTGACTTCATGCCGATCGAAGGCGTGGACGAGAAGAAGGCTTCGGTGGGCCTCACCTATCTCGACCACCTGACGCACAATCTGCATCGCGGCAACATGGCGAAGTGGGCCGACTATTATGAGCGCATCTTCAACTTCCGCGAGATCCGCTATTTCGACATCGAGGGGAAGCAGACGGGTCTGGTGTCCAAGGCGATGACCAGCCCGTGCGGCAAGATCCGCATTCCGCTGAACGAGAGCCGCGACGACAAGAGTCAGATCGAGGAATTCCTGAAGGACTATGGCGGCGAGGGCATCCAGCACATCGCCCTCGGGACCGACGATATTTACGCCAGCGTTGAGGCGTTGCGAGCGCGGGGCATTCCGTTCCAGACGGCGCCGGACACGTATTTCGAGGGCATCGGGCAGCGGCTGGGCGCGCATGGGGAGGATGTGGAGCGGCTGCAAAAAAACCAGATCCTGATCGACGGCGCGCCGACACAGGGGCAGGGCCTGCTGCTGCAGATCTTCACCGCCAACCAGATCGGCCCGATCTTTTTCGAACTGATCCAGCGCAAGGGCAATGAGGGGTTTGGTGAGGGGAATTTCAGGGCTCTGTTCGAGAGCATCGAGGCGGATCAGGTCAGAAGGGGTGTGCTGAAGGAGGCTTGAGCATGGAATTTCACATCGAAGGCGCCTGCATGTGGGCCAGGTTTGCATGCGCGTCAGCTTGGCGCCGATCATGACGGCGGCGGATGCGTAAGTTTTGTTTCGCGCGGCGGGGAAATACGCTGGAGAGGGATTGAGGCGAGTCTCAAGGGGACGCGCTGCGACGATCCCGACGCCGTCTGCCCCATTTGTCGCTTCAGGGCTCTTCCGCCGCAAGCGGAGGACCGGCGGCGCGACGCTCCGCCACCCCAAGGCTATCGCATATGGGAGTAGGGTCATTCTCGGGCTTGACCCGAGAATCTTTCTTCGTCGCGAAGAATCCAGTTGTGGCAAGCAAGGAAGATTCCCGGGTCGCGCTTCGCTTGCCCGAGAATGACCTTAATTGTAGCAAGCAAGGAAGATTCCCGGGTCGCGCTTCGCTTGCCCGAGAATGACCTTGATTGTGGCAAGCAAGGAAGATTCCCGGGTCGCGCTTCGCTTGCCCGAGAATGACCTCACTCGATGCTTTGCGACTGTATGCGATGGCCCTCCCTCGCCACCCTAGAGCCTGATGCGATCGAACTGGATCGGGCCGATCCAGATCGGACGAGGATTGCTCTAGCCCGCCGCCTCAATCACCACTCTTGCTCTTGGCTCCAGCGTCGCGATGGCGTCCACCGGCTCGGGCGGGCGCCAGCAGAAGAGCTGCACGGTCACTTGCTCGCGTTCGACATCGACGATGGCAAATCCGTTGCGTTCCTCCAAAGCGGCCAAGGGTTCCGTGCGCAGCCGGGCGGGCGTCCATGGGAACTCGCCACGCGCCACGCTGGGCCAGCCGCCGTCGCCCGTGCCGAGCGCGCCCGGCAAGACGGTGTGGACCGGATTGGCCGATAGATCGAGATCGCCGCTCGCCATCATCCGGGCGGCGGCGCTGGCGTGAAGATCGCCGCTGATGGCGATGGCCGCGCGGCTCTGGTCGAGGCTCAACGCCCACATCAGGCGCTGGTGCTGCTCGAACCAGCCGGCCTGCCAGTAATCCTTGTCGTCGCCGAAATTGCCTTGGCCGCGGCCGCGGTCCTCGTACCATTCGCCCCATTTGCCGGCGGTCCAGCCGAAGGGGGTGGATGGCGCATGGATGAGTTGGGCCGCGCCGTTCTCGCGCGTGCGGGCGCGGACGAACGCCTCGACCGGCCCGGACAGAAAGCGCGCATCCTTGCCCTGGCGCACATCAAACCGGCAGTCATAGGCGAGGAGCTCAAGCAAGTCGCCGTAGCGCAGGCGTTCTAGCGATCGCGCCGACCGGAACATACCAACGGACGGACGGTTGAGCGGATGAGGATAGGCAAGGTCAGCGCTCAGCTTTTGCAGCGAAGCGTGAAACGGGTCGGGCGGAAACGTCGCCCCCCATGTGCCAGCCTGGTCGTTCTCGAAATAATCATGGTCGTCGGCGATGAACAATGTCGGCGTTTCGGCCAGGCGGTCGCCATAGAGCGTGGCGATCTGACGCTCGACGATGGTTTCGACAGATGCGGCATTGGCCGCCGAGAGCGCGACGCTTCCCTTTTCGATGGGCGCGATGCCGGCCTGGAAGGTGCGGATCGCCGCCGCTGCAGCAGGCGCACGCAGCTGGGAGCTGTCCTGGTCCCAGTACACATGGTCGCCGACGACAATGGCCAGATCGGGCGTGAAACTCAGTGCGCGATCCAGCAGGGCGCGGCGAACGGCCATCGCCAGAAAGCCGGTCCGGCCGGGCGTGAGCCCATAGGTTTCGTCGCCGCCGGCGCAGGAAAAAATCAACAGGCGGACGCGATCGACCGGCTGCCCGGGCGCCGGCAGGGTCTTCAGTGTCCATGGCGCGCGCATCGCCCGCCCGGAGGCATCCTCGACGGCCAGCCGGTAGGCCCGGCCAGGCGCCAGCCCCCCTTGCGCATAGCGCCAGACGCGCCCCCGCGATCCCAGCGGCCGCGCCTGCACGTGCGCCCCATCGATGGTGACCCGGGGCGCGTCAGCTTGCGGAGTGGTCGTCCAGAGTTTCAGCCCAAGGCCATTCTGCGAGGCTGAAGGCAGAAGCAGCGCCAGATCCGCCAGCGGTCCAGCCGGGGCGGCGACAGCCCCGCCGGCCACAGCCAGCGACGCCCCCATTATCGATACAGCTTGACGCCGGTTGAGCATGACGATCCCTGCTGCGAATAGATTATCGTGGGTCCGGCCCTGTCAAGGCGATACGCCGTCCTGCCGGCGCGGGTGCTGGATGCCGCCTGCATATCCCGGCATACTGTGCCGCATGACCGAAGCGATCCTCTACGGCTATTGGCGTTCCTCCGCGACGTACCGGGTGCGGATCGCGCTCAATCTCAAGGGCGTGGCGTACGAGGCGCGCGGCGTGAACCTGCTGAAGGCCGAGCATGCCGGCGCCGAACATCTGGCGCTGCATCCTTCGGGCCGGGTGCCGATCCTGGAGATCGACGGGATACGGATCGGCCAGTCGATGGCGATGATCGAGTATCTCGACGAGACGCGGCCCGAGCCGCCCCTGCTGCCGCAGGACCCCAGGGCGCGGGCGCTGGTGCGCGACCTGAGAGACCAGATCGTGGCCGACATCCATCCGCTCAACAACCTGTCGGCGCTGGCGCTGTTGCGCGCGCAGTTCATCGCCAACGACACCCAGATCGGCGACTGGTACCGGCACTGGATCGTGCGCGGCTTCGAGGTGCTGGAGCAGATGCTGCCGGCGGAGGGCGGATTCTGCGTGGGCGACGCGGCGACGCTGGCGGATATCGCGCTGGTTCCCCAGGTCGCCAATTCGCGGCGCTATGCGATCGACCTTGCGCCCTATCCGAAGCTGGCGCGGATCGATGCGGCGCTGCGGGAATTGACCGCGTTCAGGGACGCGGCGCCGGAAAACCAGCCGGAGGGGAAACAGTGAGGGATGGCTTGCGTTTGTGGCTCCCCCTCCGTCTGCCGCGCGAGGGCGCGGCATCCACCTCCCCCACTTCGTGGTGGAGGACCAAGTTGAAGGGGCGCAAATGAAAGGCAAATGGATCCCCGTCAAGGGCGCAGAGGGAAAGCATTCAAGGCAGGCGCATGCCGACATGCCCGAGGGCACGTTCGAGCGGGAGATGTCGAAGGAGGGGTTTTTCGGTCCGGCGGCTTTTTTCCATCATGCGCGGCCGCCGACCGGGTGGACGCGTTTCGAGGGTCCGCTGCGGCCGCGCGCGTTCGATCTCGCGAAACTGGAGGGCGCGACGTCTTCGCCCTGGGATGCGCCAGTCGTCCTGTCGAACCGGCATGTCGAGATAAGGCAGTGGAAACTGGCGGCTCAGGAAGGGCTGGCGCGCAACGCCGATGGCGACACGCTTTTGTTTCTGCATGCGGGTCAAGCGCATCTGCACACCGATTGGGGCCATCTGGAGCTTGCCGCCGGGGACTACGTCTATCTGCCGCGCGGGGCGATGTTCCGGCTCGAACCACTCACGGCGGACGGGCTGACGATGCTTATGATCGAGGCGACGAATTCGCATTTCACGCTGCCGGACCGGGGGCTGCTGGGTCCGCATGCGATCTTCGATCCCGCCATGCTGGAGACGCCACGGATCGACGAAGTCTTTCGCGACGCGCAGCAGGCGGGAGGCGACTGGGCGGTGCGGATCAAGAAACGGGGGGAGGTATCGAGCGTGACCTATCCCTACAATCCGCTGGACGCGGTGGGGTGGCATGGCGATCTGGCCCCGGTCCGGATCAACGTCAAGGATTTGCGGCCGGTGGCGAGCCATCGCTATCATCTGCCGCCCAGCGTCCACACGACGTTTCTGTCGGACCGGTTCGTCGTGTGCACATTCGCGCCGCGTCCGTTCGAGACCGATCCCGGCGCGTTGAAAGTGCCTTTCTTTCACAACAATGACGATTATGACGAGGTGCTGTTCTACCACGCCGGAAACTTCTTCAGCCGCGACAACATCCATGCCGGCATGATGACGTTTCACCCGTCAGGCTTCACGCACGGGCCGCACCCCAAGGCGCTGGCCAAGATGCTGGTGCAGGACAAGCCGGCGACGGATGAGTACGCGGTGATGATCGACGCGCGCGACCCACTTGACGTCGGGCCGGGAGCAAGCGCGGTCGAGGACGCAGGCTATGTGGACAGCTGGAAGAACAGCTAGGCCGGCGCTGTCGCGTCGTTCAACGGCGGGAGGCGTCCGCGTAGTTGAGCCCCGCGATCAGGATCGAGGCCGGCATCAGGAAAGCGCAGACGGTTGCGTAAAAGCAGGCGCGGGTGAAGTACATCGGTGACTCCCAGGCAGGGCAAGCCGGCGGATGGCCGGAGGGATCGCGAACTCGATTACAACATGGTCAGGATGGGCCAGGCTGGTTAAAGAGGTATGTAGTCCCGGGCGACCCGCTCGCCTGCGCCGGGAATTGATCCCCGGCCAAATCCGCTGCAAAGAGCCTCAATGAAACTTGCTTCGTTCAAGCATGGACGTGATGGGCGCCTTGCCGTGGTGTCGCGGGATCTGACCCGATATGCGGACGCCAGCCACATCGCCCCAACCCTGCAGGCCGCGCTGGACACCTGGAAGCGCGCCGCGCCGCGCCTTGAATCCCTCGCCAGCGAAGTGGAGCTCGGCTCGGTCCCGACCGAAAGATTTCACGAGAAGGACTGCGCTTCGCCCCTGCCGCGCGCCTACCAGTGGGCGGACGGCTCGGCCTACGTCAACCATGTCGAACTGGTCCGGCGCGCGCGCGGCTCGGACATGCCGGAGACGTTCTGGACCGACCCGCTGATGTACCAGGGCGGGTCCGACAGTTTCCTGGGGCCGCGGGATCCCATCCCCGTCGGCGATGCGGACTGGGGCTGCGATCTCGAAGGAGAAGTCGCGGTGATCGTCGGCGATGTCCGGGCGGGCGCGGACCGCGATCAGGCGGCCCGGTCGATAAGGCTGCTGATGCTCGCGAATGATGTCAGCCTGCGCAACCTGATCCCCGGAGAACTGGCGAAGGGTTTCGGTTTCTTCCAGTCCAAGCCGTCCAGCAGCTTCTCGCCGGTGTGCGTCACGCCCGACGAACTGGGCGAAGCCTGGGACGGCGACCGCCTGCACGGAGCGTTGTGCGTCAGGCTCAACGGAGAGGTGCTGGGCAAGGCCCGGACCGGCGTGGACATGACGTTCGATTTTCCCACGCTGATTGCGCACGCCGCGCGCACACGGCCTCTGTCGGCGGGATCGATCATTGGATCGGGCACGGTTTCCAATCGCGGTCCGGACGGCGGGCCTGGCAAGAGCATAGGCGAAGGAGGGGCCGGCTATTCCTGCCTGGCTGAATTGCGAATGGTGGAAACTATTGCGTCGGGCGCCGCCCGAACGGGATTTCTGAAGGCTGGCGACCGCGTCGAAATCGAAATGCTGGACGAGCGCGGGCATTCCATTTTCGGACGTATCGACCAGACGGTCGAAGGCTGACAATCCGTCTGCCTCAGCTGGGGACAACTCATGGCGAACAAGGTCTTTGCGAACGCGGGGGTGGCCCTGGACGGCGCGCTGTTCGACGGCATGACAATCATGGCGGGGGGGTTCGGTCTCTGCGGGATACCGGAAAATCTGATCGCCGAGGTGAAGCGCGCGGGGGTCAGGGATCTCACCGTCATATCCAACAATGCCGGCGTGGACGGGTTCGGGCTGGGCGTCCTTCTTGGCACGCGCCAAGTGAAGAAGATGATCTCCTCTTATGTGGGAGAGAACAAGGAATTCGAGCGCCAATACCTGTCAGGCGAGCTTGAGCTGGAGTTCAATCCGCAAGGAACGCTGGCCGAGCGCTGCCGCGCCGGAGGTGCGGGCATTCCCGGATTCTACACCAGGACCGGAGTGGGAACGATCGTCGCCGACGGCAAGGAGCATCGCGAGTTCGGCGGCGAGACCTACATCCTCGAAACGGGCCTGACCGCTGATTTGTCGATCATCAAGGCGTGGAAGTCGGACGCACAGGGCAATCTGGTGTTTCGTAAGACCTCGCGCAATTTCAGTCCGGACATGGCGACGGCGGGGAAGTTGTGCGTCGTCGAGGTCGAGGAGATCGTGCCGGTCGGCTCGCTGGACCCGGACGGCATTCACCTGCCGGGGATTTTCGTGAACCGGATCATCAAGGGCGAATTTGAAAAGCGCATCGAACAGCGGACCGTGCGAAAGCGCATCGCCGCTTGAAACTTCAGGGAGATTGCTTGATTCTGCTCGCGCCAATTGAACGTGCGCTCGCAGAGAGGGGTTATACGCGACGGAGCGGCGCGGGAATCGTGGTCGAAGGCTGGCCGGTTGAGTTTCTGCCGGTAGCCTCGGAACCGGACGAGGCGTCTCTCCGCGAGGCCGTTGAGATCGAGCTTGTCACTGGATTCAGCACGCGCGTGGTGAGGGCCGAATACCTCGCTGCAGAAGCGATCAGCGTGGGGCGCTTGAAGGTCCTGGCGCGCGTTGAAGCCTTTCTCGATCAGAATGCAGTTGATCTGCTGGCATTGAAATGGGTGGTCGAACGATTTGATCTGCGCGACGCATGGATGTCGTTCTGCAACCGGACTGGCCGAGCCGATCCGCTAGGCTTAGGATGAATGAGATGAGTCAACGATCGTATCCGGATATCTCCGACATTCTCGCCCGCAAGGCCGAGGGAAGGCGCGAGCAGGCGCGCGCGAGCTTTGCCGAGAAGCTGGCTGTTCTCGACCGCTTGCGGACGCTCGCCGATTCAGCGAAGCAGGCCCGCCTGTCACGCTCCGGGCAGTTGTCAGCGCACACGGGCAAACCAAAGTCTCAAGGAGACTGACATGCCATGGGATCGCGATCAGATGGGGGCTCGCGCCGCGCAAGAGCTTGAAGACGGCTTCTATGTGAACCTGGGCATCGGCATTCCGACGCTGGTGGCGAACCATATCCCCGCAGGCGTCGATGTAACTTTGCAGTCCGAGAACGGGATGCTCGGCATGGGTCCCTTCCCGTTCGAGGGCGAGGAGGACGCCGACCTGATCAACGCAGGCAAGCAGACGATAACGGAACTCGACCGGACCAGCTATTTCTCGTCATCGACCTCGTTCGGGATGATTCGCGGCGGTCATATCGATCTCGCCATCCTGGGCGCGATGGAAGTGTCGGAGACCGGCGATCTCGCCAACTGGATGATCCCCGGCAAGCTGGTGAAAGGCATGGGCGGGGCGATGGACCTGGTCGCCGGCGTCAAGCGGGTAGTGGTGATCATGGATCACGCCAGCAAGTCCGGCGAAACCAAACTGCTGAAAACCTGCACCCTGCCTCTGACGGGCAAGGCGGTTGTCGATCGGATCATCACAAATCTGGGGGTCTTCGACGTCGTGGACGGCGGCCTGAAAGTCGTCGAGATTGCTCCGGGCGTGTCGCGCGAAGACATCGAGGCGAATACGCAGGCAAAGCTGGTGGAGGGACAGGGATGAAATGGCTCGGGGGATGGATGGCGGCGTTTGTCGCGGCATCGGCTGGCGCGTGCTCCGCGTCTGACGAACCCGTGTCACTCGCCGGAATCTGGCAAGGCACGATCACGTGCTATTCGATCGAGGGGCCGCTTCAGATGACGATCGAAGCGGCGACGCCGGAAGAAGCGGTGATGGCTACAGGCAATGGCGCCCTGGAATGGGATGCGAGGGTTGTTCTGGACGCCGCCACGTCGGCGGTGACGATCGAGCCGAAGCTGCTCAATGTCGAGGCCGGCACGCTGAAGGGTACGCTCTCGGGCGATGCCAAGGTTATCAGCGGAGAGATGGAGCGACAGTTCTGCACGAGCTTTTCACTGACGCGGCAGTCCTGAACCGGCCTGCATCCGATCGGACGCAGGCCGCTCCAGTGTTCAGGTCGCGCGGCGGATCAACGAAAGAATGACCAGCACGATCACGGCGCCGACGGTGGCGTAGAGAATGCTGGTGACGATCGAGTTTCCTGTTGAAAAACCCAGCCCGACCTGCGGCAGAACCCACGACGCGACAAACGCGCCGATAATGCCGATTATGATATTGCCAACGAGGCCGAAGCCCGCGCCCTTGACGATCTGGCCGGCGAGCCAGCCGGCAATTGCGCCTATAACCAGCGCGATCAGTATGCCTTCAATAGTCATGTTCGTCCTCCCACGAGCGGTTTATTCGCCCTTCCGCTTCAAACGCCCTACATCGCGTGGGGTTCCGTCAGGCGATTTTCTCGACGGGCGGACGCGCCAATTCCGGTCGAGCAGAGCCTCGCGCGGCAGATAGGCGCGCAGGGACATGCGAAACCGCCCGGGCGGAGCGGGAAGCGCTATATGCAATGCGCCCCGCAGCCAGCAGCCAGAGCATCCTTCGATCAGACCGAATTAGTTTGATCGAAGAAAGATGCTCTATCTCAAAAGTGAAGAGCAACCTGCGTCAAAGAGGACGCAGGTTGCTCCAAGGGCGCCCGCAATTGTTCAACGCCCTCCGCCTTCAGGCAAGGCCTGGCGATCGACCTCTGCAATCAGGCAAGATCAAAGCGATCGAGGTTCATCACCTTGGTCCAGGCGGCGACGAAGTCCTGCACGAATTTCTCCCTGCCGTCAGACGCCGCATAGACTTCAGCCAGCGCGCGCAGCTGCGAGTGCGAGCCGAAGATGAGATCGACGCGCGTGGCGGTCCACACGACAGCGCGCGTCTTGCGATCGACGCCCTCGAACGCGCCTTCCGCGCCGTCGACGCCCTTCCACTTCGTCTTCATGTCGAGCAGGTTGACGAAGAAATCATTCGTCAGCGTCCCGGGTTTTTGGGTCAGCACTCCATGCTCCGGCATGCCGACGTTCAGGACACGCAGGCCGCCGACGAGCACCGTCATCTCCGGCGCCGACAGCTCAAGCAATTGCGCACGGTCCACAAGGTGTTCTTCCGGCGTCATGATCGGGCGACGCAGATAGTTGCGGAAGCCGTCGGCCTTCGGTTCGAGCCAGGCAAACGATTCGATTTCGGTTTCCTCTTGCGAGGCGTCCATACGTCCCGGCGTGAAGGGAACCTTCACATCGTGCCCAGCGGCTTTCGCCGCCTTCTCGACCGCCGCGCCGCCAGCCAGAACGATCAGGTCAGCGAGCGAGACCTTCTTGCCGCCGGCGGCGGACGCATTGAACCCGGCCCGGATCGCTTCGAGGGCCTGCAACACTTTCGCCAGCTCGGGCGGGTTGTTGACCTCCCAATCCTTCTGCGGCGCGAGGCGAATACGCGCGCCATTGGCGCCGCCGCGCTTGTCGGAGTCGCGGAAGGTCGAGGCCGACGCCCACGCAGTCGATGCGAGTTGAGACACCGACAGGCCTGAGGCGAGGACCCTGGCTTTCAGCGCCTCGATATCCGCCATGTCGATCAGCGGATGATTGACCGCAGGAATAGGGTCCTGCCAGATCAAGGTCTCTTTCGGCACGAGCTTGCCACGATAGAGCGAGATCGGGCCCATGTCGCGGTGCGTGAGCTTGTACCAGGCCTTCGCGAACTGCTCGGCGAATTCCTGCGGGTTCTGATGATAGCGGCGCGCGATTTTCTCGTATGCCGGATCGACACGCATGGCCATGTCGGCCGTGGTCATCATCGGTTGATGCTTCTTGTTGGGATCGTGCGCGTCAACGACCGTGCCGGCCCCTGCGTCGCCTTTCGGTTTCCACTGGTGGGCGCCGGCAGGACTTTTCGTCAGTTCCCACTCATGGCCGAACAGCGTGTTGAGATAGCCGTTGTCCCATGTGGTCGGGTTCGGCTTCCACGCGCCTTCGATGCCGCTGGTGATGGTGTGGCCAGCCATGCCGCTTTCGAAGGCGTTCGCCCAGCCGAGGCCCTGGTGTTCGATGTCGGCGCCCTCCGGCTCCTTGCCGACATGATTGGCGGGGCCTGCGCCGTGGGCCTTGCCGAAGGTGTGGCCGCCGGCGACGAGAGCCACGGTCTCTTCGTCGTTCATGGCCATGCGGGCGAAGGTTTCGCGGATGTCGCGCGCTGACCTTGCGGGATCAGGGTTGCCATCGGGACCTTCGGGGTTGACGTAGATGAGGCCCATCTGCACAGCGCCAAGATTGCCGTGCAGTTCGCGGTCGCCGGAATAGCGGCTGCTTGCATGCTCGCTGTTGGCCAGCCAGGCGTCTTCCGCGCCCCAGTTCACATGCTCTTCCGGCTCCCACACGTCGGAGCGGCCGCCGCCAAAGCCATAGGTCTTGAAGCCCATCGACTCGAGCGCAACATTGCCCGTGAGGATCATCAGGTCGGCCCAGGAAATCCTCGCGCCATACTTCTGCTTGATCGGCCAGAGCAGGCGGCGCGCCTTGTCGAGATTGCCATTGTCCGGCCACGAGTTGAGCGGCGCAAAGCGCTGCTGGCCGCGCCCGCCGCCGCCGCGCCCGTCGCCAACGCGATAGGTGCCGGCCGCGTGCCACGACATGCGGATGAAGAACGGTCCGTAATGCCCATAGTCGGCCGGCCACCACTCCTGCGAGTCCGTCATCAGCGCGGTGAGGTCTTTCACGAGCGCGTCTAGATCAAGGCTTTCGAATTCCCTGGCGTAGTCGAAATCGGCGCCCATCGGGTCGCTGTCCGAGGTGTTCTGGTGCAGAGCGCCAATGTTCAACTGGTTCGGCCACCAGTCGCGATTCAGCCTGCCGCGCGAATGCGGTACTGGACACTTGCCATCGTCTGCCATTTTCAACTCCAGGGTCTGGGTTTTTCGGGCGCCGCGTCGCCAATTGAGGCCGTGTTCTGCGCCCTCGACCTGCGACGGCGTTATCCATAAAGAAACTGACGGGTCACCGGTCCGGCGGCTCACCAGAGTGAAACGCTAGAATTGTTCTAAACGAGAGGCAAGGCCAATTGGAACAATTCTAACCGGGCCTTCGAAATCAGCCCGCGCCGGTCAACGCCAATCAAAGGCGGAGGGGTCTAGACCGCTATGTCGCTCGTCATGCGGATGATGATGTCGATCGAGCTGATCCGGGATCCAGCCGGCAGATCGGGCAGCCCCTCGATCCTGACGCCATCGCCGGGCACATCATGGAGCACGCCGCCCCTCTCGAAGAAGAGGTGGTGGTGCGCGGAGACATTGGTGTCGAAATAGGTCCGTTCGGTATCCAGCGTGATTCGCTTGATCAGGCCGGCCGCCACGAACTGGTTGAGGGTGTTGTAGACCGTGGCGAGCGACACCCGCACGCCGGCGCTGCGCGCAAGCCCCGCGACATCATCGGCGGTGACATGGCGGTCCGGCCCATCGAACAACAGGCTGCCGATCGCGATCCGTTTGGGAGTCGCGCGCAGTCCCGCCGCCTCAAGCCGCGCATGGATGTCAGTAGCGTCCATATTGTCGCGACATTAGAATGATCGTAAATCCCGTCAAGCATCACGGGCGCCAAGACAGCGCCAAGACGTGAGGCCCTTGTGTCGGCGGCGGGCCAGCGGATAGGCATTCGGGCTGGCGCCAGGCTGATCCAACGGAGTACCGCCCCTTGAGCTTGCCTTCGACCGGCCCCCTGGCGGGAATCACGATCCTGGATCTCTCAACCGTCGTGCTTGGCCCCTACGCCACGCAGCTGCTGGGCGACATGGGCGCCGATGTCGTCAAGGTCGAAACCGGTACGGGCGACATCATGCGTCATGCCGGCCCGTCCCCGGCCCCCGGAATGGGCGCGATCTACATGGGTCTGAACCGCAACAAGCGCTCAGTGGTCCTCGACCTTAAATCGGCGGACGGCAAGGAGGCCATCCGACGTCTCGCGGCCCGGTCGGACGTCTTTTTCACCAATGTCCGCATGGATGGCCTGAAGCGCATGGGCCTTGGCTATGACGACGTCAGGGTCCTGCGCGAGGACGTGATCTACGTTCACTGCGCCGGCTATCGCTCCGACGGGTTGCACGCGGGCAAGCCCGCCTATGACGATCTGATCCAGGCCGGTTCGGGGGTGGCGGACCTCTTTGCGATACGGGAGGGCGGTCCGCCGAAATACATGCCCGCGCTCATGGCCGACAAGGTGAGCGGGCTGCACGCCGCCTACGCCACGCTGGCGGGACTGTTCGCCCGTGCGACAACGGGCAAGGGGCAGTTCATCGAGGCGGCGATGCTGGAGAGCTTCACGGCGTTCAACCTCGTGGAGAATCTTTACGGGCACACCTTCGTGCCGCCGCTCGCCCAGATGGCCTATACGCGCTCGGTCAGCGCCAACCGCATGCCCTACCCGACACAGGACGGCTATATCGGCATCATGCCGTATTCGGACGCCCAGTGGGTGACCTTCTTCGAGCTGGGAGGGCGGTCCGAGATCATGACTCTCGACCCCAGGTTCGCAACCTACGCCGCCCGGACCCAGAACATTGGCGCGCTTTACCAGCTGGTCGCCGAGGTCGCCGCCACCAAGACGACCGATGCGTGGCTGGATCTGCTGGCGCGGGCGGACATTCCCTCGATGCGCTGCAACACGCTGGAGGAGGTGATCCGCGATCCGCACCTTCGCGGCAACGGATTTATCCATGAGCGCCAGCACCCGGCGGTGGGTCCCTATCTGGCGATGGAGCATCCGGTGAGGTTCGCGCAGACGCCCGCAGACATCCGGATCGAGCCGCCGACACTCGGACAGCATACGCGGGAGGTTCTGGAGGAGCTTGGGTTCGCGCCGGACGAGGTCGGGCGCATGCTTGCCTGACGGCGCCCGGTCTGCCTGCCTGACTGCGCCCTTTCAGGCGACGCGGCGCAGAAAGGGCAAGGAGCGCAGGCGGGGCGGTGGCGCAGCTTCGGCCAGCTGATGAAACGTCGCGCGCGTGTCGAGACCGAATGTGTCAAGGGCGTTCATAGCCGCTTCGAGGTCCCCGAGGGCGATCCGCCAGACCGGCAGTCCCTCGATGCGCTCGTCCGGGTCTTCGCCGAGGAGCGCGCAATAACGGCGCGCGAGCTGCTCATACGCGGTCATCGGGTTCATCCAGCCAATGGTTCCTCGAACCAACGAGCAAGCCTCACGCCAACAACCTGATTTTTTCGTTAACCGAAGACGGCAGGCGAGGGTTTGGGCTGTGGCCGGCGATGATGGGGACCGCGCAAAAAAGCGCCGGTCTCCTGCGAGACCGGCGCTCAATTCGATTTTCAGCGACGCCTTGAGCGCCGTGACTGTTCTAGAAGCGGAACTGCAACTCCACGCCATAGGTACGCGGCGGACGATAGGTTTCCGTCGTCGTGAGGCAGGATTGCCCGAGCGTGCCGAGCGGATTGACCGCGTGGCTGACCGTCGTGGCCGCTGTCGTTCCGCATGTTTGCGCACCGACAGCGCGATTATTGCCTTCGCGCAGGCCGGATCCGCGGCTGTCGTAGGCGATTTCGTCAAACACGTTGCGGACGAAGCCGATGAGCGTGATGTTTTCGTCGGCATTGGTCCAAACGAGGCGCGCGTCCGTCTGATCCCAGGACGGGATTTTCGTGTAGCTGCGGTTGAACACGGAGCTGAAGGCGATGTCCTGCCAGAAATAGCTGGCGGTCGCATCGATCGTCGAACCGTTTTCAAGGAACCAGCTGTAGGTGGCGATCGCCGCAGCTTTGTTTTTCGGGCTGAAGGGCAGGATATTGCCGTCAAGCGACTGGCCCTGAATGGGGAAGCAGTTGATGGCTGTTGCAGGGGCGGCGAGGCAAGCTGCCGCAACGGCTGCCGACAAGGCGACTGGCGCTCCCTGCGGTTGCGCTGCGGGGTCGCGGGCGAACGGATCGAGATTGTGAACCAGGGACGGCGAACTTCCGATTTCCGGATTGGTGTAGCCATAGTTCACCAAGAGGCGGAAATTGTCCGTCGGCGTCCAGATGGTCTCAAGTTCGAAGCCCGTCGTGACAGTTTCCGGCAGGTTGACGTAGGAGGTAAAGGCGGGCGGGCGCACCAGAGGGCCAGTACCGTCGGGATCTTCGGGGACGACCGCGTTCGAGACCTGATAGCCCTCGTAGTCATAGTAGAAGACAACGGCATTGGTCGTCAGGTTTAGCGGTTCCCACTCTCTTTTCAGTCCCAATTCGTAGGCGTTCACAAGCTCCTGGTCGGTGTAGGGGGTCGCCACGAGGTTGCCGTTGGTGTTTGCGGACCCGATGCCGCCAGGCTTGTAGCCGCGGTTGTACTTGGCGTAGATCAGCGTGTCGGCGTCAGGCGTCCAGTCGAGGCCAAGCACGCCAGTCACTTCGCTCCAGCTTGCCCCGATGTCGCGGAAGGCGTTCCCGGTCAGGGGATCGATATAAATCCCGTACCGGCTCCGGTCGTTGGGTCCGCCGCAGACTCCCGCCACGCCATTGGCGGCAGTTGGCTTGGCGTTCTGAATGCCGACGCCCGCAAGGCCGCAAGGGTTCGTGGCCGTGACTGTCGTTGGGTCTGGTCCGCCCAAGGCGGCGGTCAGGTCGATACGGGGCGGGATGAACGAAGCCAGAAGCGGGGCCGCTGCCGGCCCAAGAGCGTTCTCGAGCTGGGCTTCGAGAGAGTAGATGGAAATCAGGCGCGCATATTCGCGGCCGTCAGTGGTGTCTTTCGACCACCGAACGCCGGCCGTGACTTTCCACTCGTCGTTGAACGCATAATCGCCCTGAACGAAGAGGCCATAGGCGTTGTTGACGGCCTGATTGTTGGTAAAGGCGAAGAGATCGCCGCCAATCTGCGAACCGGAAGCAATATTTCGCCCCGTGAAGTCCGGAAGATCGGGTCGTGTCACGAGCAGATTGGGAAGCAACAGGCCAAGGCCGCCAAAGGCTGGCGGCGCCAAAGCTCCCACAAATTGTTGCGCGCTGGCGAGGGTCACGATCGGGCCGCCGACGGGCACGGCGCCTGAAGCGTAGATCGGCTGAGTGTAGTTCTCCTGGTATTGGTATGCGCCGGTCACCCACTGGAAGGGACCATCACCGGTCGAGATCAGGTTGATCTCATTCGAATACCAACCGCGGTTTTCGTTATAGTCGGTCACGCGGTCGGTCTGGAAATCGCGGTTGTTGAAACGGAACGACTTTACGGGCGAATTATCCGTGTCGAGGTTCAACGTGTAGTGGTAATAGGCGGATCCGCCGAGATACTTCACGTCGAAATTGTCGAAATGATAGACTGCCTCCAAGGCGAAATCATTCGTCGGCTCAAGGTGCGCGACTTCCGTATAGTCGGTATTGAACTTCAACGGGTCGGTGATGGCGGGATTGGTTCTCTGATTGCCGACCTGATTGACGTTGGTTGCAACGCCGCTGAAGGCAAAGAACGGATTGATGAAGAAGCTGCCCGGCGTGAACAGCCGGGTGTCGTAGGGTTGACGATCGCCAACGCTGGTACGGGCGCCGGGCGCGCCAACCTTGTCCCAGGCGAGGCGGCTGTATTTCGCCCACCAGTCAAACCTGTCGCCGACATTGCCCTCGAGCTGAGCTTCCAGATAATAGCCGTCGGTGCGATAGCCCTCGCTCTCCTGGCCGGATGCGTTTGTCAGATTTCCTTCGTTCTGTGCGGACCTCGATCCCGCGAGGCTGTAACGCAGCCAGTCCGTTATGGGACCTGCAACGCGCGCCTCGACCTTGCTCGCCTCGAAATTGCCGTAGCCGAGGTTGAACTGACCTTCGAATTCCTCGCTCGGGCGTTTGGAGATCAGGTTGAGCGCGCCGCCGATCGAGTCGCGACCATAAAGCGTGCCCTGCGGCCCGCGCAGAACCTCCACGCGTTCGACGAATATCGGTTCGCGTCCGGCAGGGATGGCGCTGGAGAAGTAGACGCCATCGACATAGTTTGAAATGCCCGAGCGAATCCCGAAATTGTTCGATGTCCGGGTGACGCCGCGCAACCCCAGCCTGTCGTTGGAGGTTGAGTAAGACAGTCCCGGAGCGAAGTTGGTGTAATCCTGAACCGAGGTCAGTCCGATCTCGTCGCGCAGCTCCGAGCTGATGGCGGTCACGGCGACGGCGATGTCCTGAACCGATTCCTCGCGTTTCTGGGCCGTGACAACGACAACGTCGCGATCGCGGCGGTCTGCCTGGGGTCCAGCGTCCTCAGCGGGCTGCGGAACCGGCGCCTGTTGCGCCATGGCGGGCATGGCGATTCCGAGCGCAAAAAGGCTCACGAGCGAGAAACGGTATTTTAGCGCCATAAGACGCATCCTCCCCTTTGGACGTACTTCTCCCTCGGCGCGTCAGTTTCTTGATTCGATCCACGCCGTGTCAGCGGCGGCGACGCGCCCCCGACACGGGCAAACTGAGACCACTCCGGCGCGGCGTCAACTCGGTAGTTCACGGCAGCGTGTGCGCCAGGCGTCAGCCAGCGCCTGACTGGAGGAGTTTCGGTTGGTTCGAATGGTCGGAGCTGCCGCACTTCGACAGGCGAGCATCTCGGGGTTCCGTCGGGGCATACGTGAAAGTAAGCCTCCGCTACGTCAATCCATCTGTACGGTTGTTCGAATTCCAGCCCGTGTGTTGCAGAAAGGCTGATGCACAAAAAAAAGAAAACTACGGTGCGCCGCGAACTTCCAGCGGTCTCCATAGGGGCGGACGCGCATGGGTCCGCTTATCGACCCGATTCGGGCGCCTGGCGGCGCGCGCGACTGGTTGGGACAGCTTCTGACGGCTTGTCGGGCCAGTCATGCTTTGGATAACGCCCGCGCATGTCCTTGCGCATGTCGGCGTAACCGCCGGACCAGAATCCCGGAAGATCCCGTGTGATCGCAACGGGGGCGCCGGCGGGTGAAAGAAGAGACAAGCTCAACGGAACGCGCCCTCCGGCGAGAACAGGGTGAGAAGACAGGCCAAAGGCTTCCTGGACCCTGCACTGGGCCAGGGGTCCGCCCTCTGCGGCATAGTCGATGACAACCCGGCGTCCGGCTGGCGTCGTCCATGAGTCCGGGGCGAGGCGATCGAGATCTTTCAGAAGGGAGCGTTCAAGGAAACCCTTTCCCGCGTCGGCAAGCGCGCGGGCGCCGATCGCATCCAGGCTGAGGACATGTTCCAGCAGCGGCGCGAACCAGAGGTCCAGGCGCTCCGCGAGACGAGCCGCGAAATCCGTCGGCCATGGGGGGCCGAGAGCCCTGGCCAGAAAATTGACGCGGGCGAGCAGGTCGTTCAGCTCCCCGGCGCCGGGGAGAAGAGACAAGCCCTCCTTTCGAACAGCCTCCAGCAGGCAGGCCCGGATGAGTTCGGGGGGCGGCGCCGCCAGCGGTGTGTCCTCCAGCAAGATCGCGCCCATCCGACGCGTCCGTCGAGCACGCACACCGCCGGTTCCCGCGTCATAGCGGGCTTCCTCGACAGTTTTGACGCCGCCGTGCGCGACGGCGTCTGATTCGGTGATGCGAGCGGCCAGCGTGATCCGAAGGTCCGGCCCCGCGCCGGTCAGTTCCGCCGCGACGATCCAGCGTTCGCGGGCCAGCGGATCGGTCTCATCGAGCCAGGCGCCACGTCCGCCGGCTAGAAGAAAGCGACCGGGATGTCCGGGGCGGGCCAGCGCGATTCGCTCGGGAAAGGCCGCAGCGAGAACGGCTCCGGCGGAGGCGTCGGCCGATCCGGCGCGTTCCCCGGCGTCCCGGGTCCAGCGGTCGACAAGCCGTCGCATGGCCCGGGCGCGCGGCGAGGTTTCCGACGATGCGCGTACAAGACGGTCGTCAATGTCGGTTGACCTGCCGCCGAGGTCGCGTTCGCTGAGCACGGCCGCGAGGGCGGCGCCCAACCGGGCCTGCCCGTTCTCCGCCGCCTGCACGACCATCAGGGCGAGGCGAGGCGGAAGGGCAAGATCAGAAATGCGTTTCCCCCAAACGGTCAGGGCTCCCTGGTCGTCGAGCGCGCCGGCGCGGACGAGGCTGTCGCGGGCCATCCGCCAGGGCGTCTCGCGCGGCGGCGTGAGCCAGTTCAGGTCGGCAGGAGACTTGGCGCCCCAGCGGGCAAGGTCCACGTTGAGCCCCGTGAGGTCTGCATTCTCGATTTCGGGCGACGGCGCAGCAGCGAATGCGCGCATTTCAGCCTCGCGCCAGAGCCGATAGCACACGCCCGGCCCGGTGCGGCCCGCACGGCCCCGGCGCTGGTCGGCGCTGGCGACGGAGACACGCACGGTCTCCAGCCGGCTCGACCCCGTGCCGACATCGAAGCGGGGAATGCGGGCGAGCCCGCCGTCCACGACGACCCTTACGCCAGCGATCGTGAGAGCACTTTCGGCGATGTCGGTGGCCAGCACGATCCTGCGGACGCCAGCTTCGGGCGGAGCGATCGCCGCATTCTGTTCGGCGGGTCCAAGCGCTCCATAAAGTCGTGCGATCTCGGTCCTGGCCGGGAGCGGCTGGAGACGGTCGGCCGTGCGCTCGATTTCTCCGGCCCCGGGGAGAAAGGCAAGGATCGAGCCGGTCTGCTCGGCCAAGGCCTTCCGGATCGCGCCGGCGACATGATCCTCGATGCGACCCCTGGGCGCGGCTCCCAGATAGACAGTTTCAACCTCGTGCGCCCGGCCGTCGCTTGTGACGACCAGCGCGTCGAAAAACGAACTGGTGAGGTTCGGGGGAAGCGTCGCCGACATGATGATGATCCGAAGGTCGGGTCGCAGGATCGACTGGGCGTCGAGGGCGAAGGCGAGACCTTCGTCGGCGTCGAGGGACCGTTCGTGAAACTCGTCGAACAGAACGGCGGCGACCCCTTCGAGACCCGGATCGGAAAGGATCATCCGGGTGAACACCCCTTCGGTGACCACCTCGATGCGCGTTACGGCCGATACGCGCGTGTCGAGGCGGGATCTGAGCCCGACCGTTTCGCCGACCTGTTCGTCCAGGGTTTTCGCCATGCGTTCCGCAGCGGCGCGTGCGGCTATGCGACGGGGCTCGACGAGAATGAGCTTCCGGGCGTGCATCCAGGGCTGGTCCAGCAGCGCCAACGGAATCCGCGTTGTCTTTCCGGCGCCGGGAGGCGCAGTGACGACAAGGCGCGAACGGACGCCTAGCTGCACCAGAATCTCCGGCACAACGTCCTCGATGGGAAGGCAGGCTTGATCCGACACAGACCGGACTTAGGACACCCGCACACGTCCTGTCATCCGTCCGAATGGCTTGTCCGCGCTCGTTCCGGTAAGCAGCGATGAACTGCCGCGAAAGGTCAGCACAAATCCATGCAGAGCGGAACCGCAAGGGTCGTGAAACTCGCGTGGAAGGACGTTGTACTGGATGCGATCGATCTGCCGGCGGGGCGGTTGATCGTGACGCTGGGCGTCGGCTCGGGTCTCGCGCGAGGCAGGGACGGCTCGCTGTGGGCGCTTACCGATCGGGGACCCAATCTGCACATGGCCCAAGCGATCGATGTCCATCATCTTCGATCGCTTGAACACTTGCGGACGATCGATGGCGCGAAGGTCATGCCATGGCCGGAGCGAGGGCCCGAGATCGTCGAACTTTCCATTCATGGCGACGAAATGCGCATGGAGCGGCGCCTTCCGCTGTTCGGACGGTCGGGGCGGAGATTGTCAGGGCTGCCTGTACCCGCTGCGGGCGTCGGCAAGATGGAAGCCATCTTCGGACCTGATGGCGCGCGTCTCGGCGTCAATCCTGCGGGAGCTGACACGGAGGCGCTGGTCGTGTTGTCGGACGGCTCGTTCTTTGCGTCCGAAGAGTATGGCCCGTCGCTGTTGAAGGTCTCGGCTCAGGGCGAAGTTCTGGAGCGCTGGGTTCCCGCCGGAGCGGAAGACGCCATGGCGACATCGGAATATGTCGTCCGGGGCGCTCTACCTGCGATCGCCGTCACGAGGCGCATCAATCGCGGATTTGAAGCCCTTGGAATTTCTCCCGACGAGCAATGGCTTTATGTGATGTTCCAAAGTGCGTTGACGCCAGGCGTGGAGACGGTCTGGACAGGATCGGCGCCCGTGCGCATCTGGAAGATCGACGCCGTGACCGGCGCCGTCGCGGCTCAGCATCTCTATCGATTCGACGCGCCCGAAACCTTCCTCCGCGATGCGGCGCGGGGCGTGGTGACAAAGGGCGACCTGAAGATCGGCGACATCTTCGCCCTGGGCTGCGACCGCCTGCTCGTGCTCGAAAGGATTTCGCATTCCACCAAGATCTACGAGGTGAGGCTCACCGACCTGAACGCTGCAGCACTCACGAACCTGGAGATAGACGCCCGTCCCCGGATCGAGGACATGGGTGAGGTAATGTTCGCGGCGAGCGGCATGGAGACGCTGCCAAAGCGTCTCGTTTTTTCGAGCGACTCATGTGTCGGGCTCGGACCGGACATCGAGGGGATGGTTGTGCTGTCGCCAAACGAGCTTCTCCTGGTCAGCGACAATGACTTCGGAGTCGAAGGCGCCGAAACAGGGTTCTGGCGCGTCACGCTCGAAACGGATCTCGAACGGGTGTGACGGCGGCAAGTCCTTCGCCGGGCGCAGTCACTTCGACAACGCCGCGACGATCTCTATGTGGGCGGAGTAGAGGAACTGATCGATAGGCGTGACCTGGTCGATGCGATAGCCGCCCGCCACGAGAATCCCGAGATCGCGGGCGAAGGTGACAGAGTTGCAGGATACATAGGCGATGCGCTTCACCGACGAGCCGGCGAGGTTCCTCGACTGCGTTTCCGCGCCGACGCGCGGAGGATCGAGGACAACCGCGTCGAAGCGTTTCAGCTCGTCCTTCGTCAACGGTCGGCGAAAGAGGTCCCGGCGCTCCGTCGTGACGGTCTTGAGCAGGGGCGTGCGGCGGGCCGCGTCGTCGAGCGCTTTCAAGGCGGGCGCATCGCTTTCAACCGCGTGAACATTGGCCCTTGCGGCCAGGGGCAGACTGAATGTCCCTGCCCCCGAGAAAAGGTCGGCGACGGAGCGCGCCGATCCGACGGCTTTCTCGACCAGATCCACCATCAGTTGCTCGGATGGCCGCGTCGCCTGCAGGAAGCCTGCAGGCGGAGGCGTGAGGAACGCCGATCCCGCGCGGACGGCGGGCGCTTCGCGCTGCAATACCGTTTCCCCATCTATCGATATGCGCGCGAGACCTGCGGCGCCGGCCCGGGCGACAAGCTCCGCTCTGGCGTCGGCGGAGAACCACTTGCCGACCCCGGCGATGGCGACGTCGAAGCCGGTCAGGGTTTCCAGTACGGTGACCACAAGCGATCCCTTGGCCGGCGCCGCGATCCGCGCGAGCGCGGCCAGTTGCGGAATGAGGGCGAGGAGGCCGGGCGTCAGAACGGCGCAATCCGAAATCGGGATGATTTCGTGGCTGCGGCGGCCATGAAAACCGAATGCCACGCCCCTGGACGCGGCAGTCGCAGCAAAGGTCGCTCGTCGCCGGGTCCGGGGCGGGACAGCGACCACAGGCTCGACCGCAGCCTCGACGCCCTCGGCGGCAAGCGCGTTCTCGACGAGGCGTTGCTTGAAGGCAAGATACGATGAATCGCTCATGTGCTGGAGGGAACAGCCGCCGCAAACGCCGTAATGGGCGCAGCGAGCGCCAGCGCGGTCGGGGCTCGGGACCAGCACATCGATCAGGCGAGCGCGCTCGCCCTGCACATCCGCGATGACGGTTTCGCCCGGAAGAGTAAAGGGCGCAAACACTGTCTGACCGTCATTTTCGGCTATTCCGTCGCCCTGCGCGCCGAGGTCCCGAATGGTCAGCGTCCGGTACGATTCAGGCGAGGAGACGGGGGCGCCAGGCGGCTTCATCGGATCGCATGAAGCAGGTTCAACGCCGCAAGGTCAGCCTGTGCGGCGGGCCGCTATGCGCGCTCAAGTAGAACGGTCTTGAGGCGCGGCTGTGGGCGACGCATGGTGCGGCATGCTCAGCGTGGACGAATGGCGAATTCTGGCGACGAGCCTCGGCGTGGCGCTGCGAGCCGTGCTGCTGTCGCTGCCCGTCGCGATCGCGGTGGCTTGGGTGCTGTCGCGATCCGGCTTGCGGGGCAAAAGCGTGTTGAGCGCGCTGGCTCACCTTCCACTGGTCTTGCCGCCCGTACTTGTCGGTTTCCTGCTGCTCCTTCTGTTCGGTCGGCGCGGGCCCGTCGGACAGTGGCTTGATACGACATTCGGCGTGCAGCTGGCCTTCACGGCCGAAGGCGCCGCGCTGGCGACCGCGGTAATGACTTTCCCCCTTATGGTCCGGGCGATCCGGCTGTCCTTCGAGGCCGCCGATGTCCGTCTGTTCGAGGCGGCGGCGGTGTTGCGGGCCTCTCCATGGGACCGGTTCGTTTCGGTGGCGCTTCCGCTTGCCGGTCCCGGCGTCCTGGCAGGCGCGGTCACGGCGTTTGCAGCGGGGCTGGGGGAATTCGGCGCGGTCATAACCTTCGCCGCGAATGTCCCGGGCGAGACGCAGACCCTGCCGCTGGCGATTTATTCGGCGCTGCAGACGCCTGGAGGCGAGGCGCGCGCCCTGCGCCTGGCCGGCTTGTCGATGACGCTGGCGCTCATCGGGCTGGCGGCGGCCGAATGGCTGCAGCGCTGGGCCCGCGCGAGGACGCAGGGTTGAGCCCGCCCGACGCGTTGCATGTGTCGGGAACGCTGACCCGGGGCGATTTTGCGCTGTCCGTCCGGCTCGACATTCCGCTCAAGGGCGTCACGGCGGTTTTCGGACCCTCCGGCGCCGGCAAATCAATGCTGCTCGCCACCATCGCGGGACTGCACAAGCTGGCGTCGGGGCGCGTCGTGCTCGCCGGACGGGTGCTGGAGGACGCCGAAAGCGGCGTGCGGACGGCGCCGCATCAGCGCGACGTCAGCCTCGTCTTCCAGGAGTCGCGACTTTTCCCGCATCTCACCGTCCGGGGGAATCTCGATTATGCGGCGCGGCGGGCGACGCCGAAACTGGCGCTCCCTGCGATTGAAGAGATCGCCAGGCGGCTGGAAATCGGCGAGCTGCTGGGACGACAGGTGCGCGATCTGTCGGGAGGCGAGAGGAGCCGCGTAGCGCTTGCCCGCGCCCTGCTTTCGGCGCCCTCGCTGCTGTTGCTGGATGAGCCTTTTGCCGCGCTGGACGGGCGGCGGCGGCGGGCCTTCATTGCGATGCTGCTGGAGCTCAACGCCGCCACCGGCCTGCCGATGATGGTGGTGACGCACACGGTGGAAGACGTGGCCGACCTCAGCGATCACGTGGTGGCGATGAAGGGCGGGGCCGTCGTGGCCTCCGGCAAGGCGGGCGATGTGATGGGAGGAACAGGGTTTCAGGCGCTGCTCGACCGCCGGGATATCGGCGCACGAATCGACGCAGACAGGATCACAGGCGAATCCGGCAGGCGCGGCCGCGCCGTCTGGGCCCGGGCGGATACCGTGCTGATTGCCGCCGAGGCGCCGCGCGGACTCTCGGCGCGCAATGTCTGGCCCGGCAGGGTTGTCGCAATCAGCCGCGAGGCCGACGGCGCCGCGCTCGTGTCGATCCGGACCAGCGCAGGCGTGGTGCTCTCGCGGATCACCCCGGAAGCGCTGAACGAGCTTGGTCTGGCGGAGGACAAGGCGGCCTGGGCGGTGGTGAAGACCCATGCGATCTGAGCCAGCCGGATTTGGTCCGCCCCGATTTGGCCTGCGGTGGATCGTGACCGCCCTGGCCGCGATTGCATTGGTCTGCTGCGGGCCGGGTCTAATCAGGGCGGACAAAAATGCGCCGCCGGTCCGCGTGTTCGCCGCCTCGAGTCTGACCGAAGTGATGAACCGGCTGGGCCGGTCCTATGCGGCGACGGGTCACTCCGCTCCAGCGTTCAATTTCGCGGCCTCCTCCGATCTGGCGCGGCAGATCGAGCAGGGCGCGGAGGCCGATATTTTCGTGTCGGCGGACGAGGCGTGGATGGACTATCTCTCCGACCGGGACCTGATCGTCGAAGGGAGCCGGGTCAATCTGGCAGGCAACCGGCTGGTGCTGATCGCGCCGGCGGACCGGCCATTTTCGTTTACGCCCCAGCCGGGCGCCGACCTCGCAGCGGCGCTGAAGGGAGGAACCCTGGCGATCGCCGATCCCGAAGGCGTTCCGGCTGGGCGCTATGCCCGGGAGGCGCTGGAATCGATCGGCGCGTGGGGGGCGGTCGAAGGCAAGGCGGCGCGCGCCGAAAGCGTGCGCGCCGCCTTGCGGTTCGTCGAATCCGGGGAGGCGGCCGCGGGCATTGTCTATGCGACCGATGCGCTCTCGGCGGGCGTCAAGGTCGTTGTCGTCGCCGAGTTCCCGGCAGGCAGCCACACGGCGATCACATATCCGCTGGCGCGTATCGCGAGCGGCGAGGGACAGGATTTCGCCGCTTACCTGCAATCCGGCGAGGCGCGATCGACCCTGGCGGCGGCGGGGTTTCTTCTACCGGAATAGCAGGCGGAGTCGCAACAATCGCTTCGAATTGATCGGCCTGCCCCAGCGGCGACGGGAGTCGGCCTCGCACGGCTGGCTCCGACGCCTGTTGCCGTGCGCGGCAACCCGGCTCAGAATACGGGTCGCCACATTGGGAGACATCAGGATGCAGCGTCGCACAATCGGGATCACGGCCGCCGGGCTGGCGGCCGCTGTATCGGCTCTTGCGCTCGTCGCCTATGCGGCCCCCTCCAAGACCGAACCGGGCAAGATGGCTGGGGCGCGGGTGGATAACTTCATGCTCGCCGACCAGACCGGCATGGGGCACGAACTCTATTACTTCAACGCCGCCGACGCCGTCGTGATGGTGTCATTCAAGCCGGGCGATGCGACGTCAGAACGGGCGGCCGTCGCACTGGCGAAAGTGCGCGACACTTTCAAGGGCAGGAACATCGAATTCCTGATGCTGGATTCGACGCCCAAATCGGCGCCGCTTGCGGGCACGCCAGGCTCGGCGGGTCTGCCGGTCCTGGCCGACGATCAGCAATGGGTGGGCCGCTCGCTCGGCGTGACATCTAGCGCCGAGGCGTTCGTGATCAATCCCAAGACCTGGACGGTCGCCTATCACGGCCCGATCGACGACAGCTTCGCCCAGAAGAAAAACAAGAAGGCCAACCTGACCGAGGCTTTGAACGCGGTGCTGGCCGGCAAGCCCGCGCCGGTAACGGAGGCCGCCGTCAAGGGCGCCGCCGTCGATTTCCCGGACCGCGCCAAGGCCGCGCAGTTCGCCCGTATCTCCTACGCCGACGAAGTGGCGCCGATCCTCGCCGCCAAGTGCGTGACCTGCCACACCAAGGGCGGCATGGGTCCGTTCGCTATGGATCGCTACGAGACGGTGAAGGGCTTCGCGCCGATGATCCGCGAGGCGCTGCGCACCAAGCGGATGCCGCCCTACCATTCCGACCGGCATGGGGCGGCGTGGACCGATGACATGCGGCCGACCGATGCCGAACTCAATACGCTGGTCAACTGGATCGAAGCCGGCGCTCAGCGCGGCCAAGGCGCCGATCCCCTGCCGGACGCCCAGCCGACGATCGAGGAATGGCCGCTGGGCAAACCTGACCTCATCGTCGACGTTCCGGCTTTCGATGTGCCTGCCGGCGGTGTGATCGATTATCAGGACTGGTCGGTCGCCTCGAAACTGACCGAAGGCAAATGGCTGAAGACGACGGCATGGAAGGCCGGCGCGACGCCGACCGTCCATCACGCGCTGGCGGGGTGGATTCCGGACGTGCGGCCTGACGGCCGCGGCTTTTCATGGAACACGGCGCTCGGCGGCTATGGTCCTGGCGGCGAGGCCAACAAGACGCCGGACGATACCGGCATCTACATTCCGGCGGGCGGCTCGTTCGCCTACCAGATGCACTACACGCCCGTGGGCAAGGCCATGACCGACAAGACCCAGGTCGGCTATTACTTCTACAAGGAAGAGCCCAAATACATCCTGCGTCAGGCGAGCATAACCGATTTCTCGATCGAGATTCCCGCCGGCAAGGCTCGCCATCACGAGACGGCCTATCTGGAGTTTCCGCACGATGCGCTGATCTTCGGCACCCAGCCGCACTGCCATTCGCGCTGCTATTCCACGAAGCTTCGTATTCGCTACCCGGACGGGACCGAGAAGGTGCTGCTCAACCAGCCGCGCTACGACTTCGGGTGGCAGCGGGAATTTCACTTCGAGGGCATGCTCGAAGTGCCGGCCGGATCAAAACTGATCGCGGACTATGTCTTTGACAACTCCACCGCCAACAAATCCAATCCCGATCCGACAAGGAACGTGACGTTCGGCGAGCAGACGTCGGAGGAAATGCTGTTCACCTTCGCGCGCTTCCGGTTCAAGGACGAAACCGCCGAGAACCGCCGCGATGACTGGTTCAGGGAGTTGCAGGGCAACATCACCATCGGCGCGCTGGACGACGACATGGACGGCAAGCTGACGCTCGCGGAATTCCGCAATGATCCGCGCTTCGCCCCGGTCAAGCAGTATCTGCCGATGGTCGATGCCGACAAGGACGGCGCCTTGAGCAAGGCGGAACTCACGGCCGCCCTCGGCATCATGCAGAAAATGCGTCAGAGCGGCGCCGCAGCGGCGGCGCCCAAGGTTGACAAGGGAACCGCCGCCATGACGGGCCAGGGGCACTAGACCCGCAATAAATCCGAACGATCAAGATAGAGACCCCGTCCGGTATGCCGGGCGGGGTTTTTTCTTTCTGGCGCGTCCGCTCGCAGTGCGCGACGTGTCGAAGCGTCAAGCCACGGCCACCACATCCACCGCCTGCCTGGTTTTCTGAGAGCCGGCGGTCCGCAGCACGCCGCGAACCGGCGCCACATCCGAATAGTCCCTGCCGCGGGCGATCACGATATGGTCTCCGGCCGCGAGCCGGGCGTTCGTCGGATCATACTCTACCCATCCGGCTTCGACGCCACACCAGGCGCGCACCCACGCATGCATCGCGTCAGCGCCTTCGAGACGCGGTTTTCCCCGTGGAGGCGTTGTGCGCAGGAAGCCGCTCACATAGCCGGCGGGAATCCCGAGCGCCCGCAGGCAGGAGATCATGATCTGGCTGAAATCCTGGCAGACGCCGCGCCTGCGCCCGAACGCCTCCTCGGGCGGGGTATCGACGGTGGTGGCCTTGGCGTCGAAACGCATGTCGCGATGCAAGGCCAGCCCGACGGCTGTCACTGCGTCGAGCGCGGTCGTGCCGGATCGGACCTCTGCTCGCGCGTAGGCGGTCATCTCGGGGTCGATGCTTATTCGCGGCGAAGGGCCGAGGAAATGATGCGGTGCGTCCGGGGCGAGGGAGCGGCACTCGGCGATCTCTCGAGCCAGGCGGTCGAGCGTCGGCGACAAGTCGAGAAAGGCGCCCTCGGCGAGACGTTCGACCCGGCACCGCACCTTGAACTCTATGCGGGCGTGGGCGGATCGATAGGCGATCTCGACCGCCTGATTGCCGAAAAAGTCCGTGCTGTGGAAGCGTTCCTGCGGTGGCGGATCGATGTCCAGATGGCCTGCTATGAGACGTTGCCGACCTAGGAGGTCGGCAGGCAACAGGCGCAGCCGGTGACGACCGGCCATGGCGGCGCGGTTGTATTCATGGGTGATCGTGAGGCCGACATCATAGAGCATGATTATCTCAGATAGGCTGCGGTCAGGGCGTCGGAGAGCACGGCCACGCTCGCACGAATGTCGAGCAACGCCTGAGCGTCCAGAGAGTCGGGCGATCGGACCGCAAGCTGAGTGTGGGTCTGCAGTATGGCGCGTGTCAGGGCCGACATCTGGCCATGGGAGGTCGCGCCAGGGAGGCGATCCGCCTGATCGCGGATTTCGGTCAGCTGGTAGAGGATCGACCGGGGATTGAACGCGTCGAGCGCCAGCAGGTCGATGACGGTGTTGCGGTTGGTGGCGATGGCGTAGCGCCGCCGGTGCGTCATGGAGCTGTCGCCAATCTCGACCACGAGGTCGAGCGAACCTTCCGGCGCGGCTGGATCGCAGAAGTCCGCGAGCGCCGAGGCGGCGCCCAGTATGCGTTCGAGCGAACGGCCGATCGTGAGGAAGCGCCAGCCCGATGAGCGGTACATGTTCTCGTGCACAAGGCCCGAGAAACCGGTGATCTTGCGGAGCAGCACACCCATGGCGCGGGCAGCGTCGTCGCCGGGCGTGACGCGCTCGGAAAAGCGCGCGGCGGTCTTCGCCAGATCGTCGAGCGCCATCCAGCCATCCACCGAAAACCGGTCGCGCACCTGGCCGGCGCTGCCCACGGCGGAGGCGAGCATCTCGCAGAGGCTGGATGGAACACCGTCGGCGGGATCGACGCGGAAGCGTTCAAGATGATCCTTCAGGTGGATGAGAAGCGAACCATCCGTGTCGCCCGATTCCGAGAACCGCACATTGTAGGCGCGCAGCAGCCGCATGACTGTCTCGGCGCGCTCAACATACCGGCCGAGCCAGTAGAGGTTGTCGGCCGCGCGGCTGGGGAGGACACCTGGTTGCGCGCGGTGATAGGGGGAGGCCGGCGCCGGAAGCATCGAGATGGTCTCGACAGGTGCGTCGCCGACGATCCAGACATCCGCGACCGAGCCGCCGCGCTGCATGGCGATTGCCGTCGTGTCCGCTGTACCGCCGATGCGCGCGTAGCCGCCGGGCATCACCTCCCAGCCGCCGGAAGCGTTGCGGGCCAGGAATACCCGGAGATTCACGGGTCGCGGTTCGAGCCGGCCATCGACGAAGGCGGGCGTGGTTGACGGGGTGATCGCTTCCTGCCCGACAAGATCGAGGCCATCGGCCTCAAGCATCGCGGCATGGAGATCGTGACCCTGAGCGCGAACATGGCCGCCGGGCGCGGTCGCATCGCCAGTTTCGAACGGGAGCCGGCTTGAAAACGCCGGGCCGATCATCATGCGGTCGGCATTGGCCAGCACATGGGCCCGCTCGACAGGCTGGCCGCACCACCAGGTCGCGATGTTGGGAAGCCTGAGAGGTTCGCCCCGCAACGACCTGCAGATGCGCGGAAGGAAGGCCAGAAGCGCTCGCATCTCCAGAACGCCGGAGCCCAGCGCGTTGACGATGGTGACATTTCCCTGCCGAACGGCCTCGACGAGACCCGGCGTTCCCAGCCGGGAGCCCTCATCAAGTTCCAGGGGATCGGACCAGGAAGCGTCAAGACGCCGCCACAACACGCTGACGGGACGCAGCCCCGCGACGGTCCTGACCATCACCTTTCCATCCGCGACGGCGAGGTCCTCGCCTTCCAGAAGGGTGAGGCCGAGATAACGCGCGATGTAGGCGTGCTCGTAATACGTGTCGGTGAGCGGACCCGGCGTGAGGATGCCGACCGGGCTGTCGCCGTCCAGCCGCAAGCCTCGAAGCGCATCGCGAAAGGTCTGGAAGAAACCGGCGAGGCGATGAACGTTGGCGTCGGGATAGAGGTCGGAAAAGACGCGCGAGGTCGCGACCCGGTTTTCAAGCGCGAAGCCGGCGCCCGAGGGCGCTTGCGTGCGATCGCCGAGCACCCGCCATGCGCCGTCCGGACCGCGGCCCATCTCGAAGGCGATGAAGTTGAGGAAGGCGCCGCCACGCGGCTGGACGCCTACGAGGGGGCGGAGCCATTCCGGGTTTCTCGCGATCAGCGCGGCGGGGAGACACCCCTCCGCGACGAGACGGTTGGCGCCGTAGAGATCGGCGACGACAGCTTCGAGGAGTTCCGCGCGCTGGACAAGCCCTTCGGAAATGTCCCGCCATTCCGACGCATGAATGACAACCGGGACGTGGCTGAGCGGCCATGCGCGTTCGGTCGAACCGCTTGCGCCATACTGCCGGTAGAAGACGCCGGCGTCGCGCAGATACTGGTCCCCGCGTGCGAAGCGGCGTGCTATCTCGGCCGGCTTCAGCCCCGCGAGGTGTTCGATGAATTGGCGCCACACCGGGCGGATGGCGCCGCTTGCATCCAGGAGTTCGTCGGCGACGCCGGGCGGCGGCTGGTAGGCGCCGAGCATCCCGCCTGGTTCGCGGAAGAAAAGCGATTGAGACGACACGGTTAGACCCCCGGCGGGCGGCGAAGATCGAGCGTCATGGGAAATTCGCGATGGTGCGACTCTGGCGGCGGCACAAAGGACCCGGCCGTGTGGCCATGCGGTTCGAACCGGGAGAGGCGCCGCGCCTCCGCCTCATTGCCGTTGACCGGAAACGTGTCGTAGCTGCGGCCTCCGGGATGGGCGACATGGTAGGTGCAACCGCCAAGCGCCTTGCCCGTCCAGGCGTCGAAAATGTCAAAGGTGAGCGGCGCATCGACCGGGTGGACGGGGTGGAGGGCCATGGCGGGCTTCCAGGCCTTGAAGCGAACCCCGGCGACCGCAACTCCGCTTGCGCCCGTGCGCTGCATGGGGGGGCGGCGTCGGTTGCAAGCGACAATGTAGCGGTCGGGATCGGATGTGGTGAGCTTGACCTGCAGGCGTTCAGTCGAGCTGTCGGTGTAACGCACCGTGCCGCCGATAGCCCCTGTTTCGCCCAGCACATGCCAGGGCTCGAGAGCCTGCCGGATTTCCAGATGCACGCCCTCGTAATCGACCTCGCCGCAAAAGGGAAAGCGAAACTCCGCCTGGGCCTCGAACCATTCGGGACGCATAGCAAACCCGTGATCGGCAAGATCCCGCAGCACGTCGAGGAAATCGTCCCAGACAAAATGAGGAAGCATGAAGCGGTCGTGCAGCGTCGTGCCCCAGCGTGTGAGGGCGCCTTTCACGGGGTCTTTCCAGAGACGCGCAATGATGGCGCGGACCAGGACCTGCTGGGCGAGACTCATTCTCGGATTGGGCGGCATTTCGAAACCGCGGAATTCGACCAGACCGAGACGGCCGGTCGGACTGTCGGGCGAATAGAGCTTGTCGATGCAGATCTCGGCACGGTGGGTGTTGCCGGTGACATCGACCAGCAGGTTGCGGAGCAGCCGGTCTGTGAGCCAGGGCGTCGGCGCGGCTCCGTCGCCCGGACCGGGGATCCGGGCCAGGGCGATTTCGAGTTCGTAGAGACTGTCATGACGCGCCTCGTCTATGCGAGGCGCCTGGCTGGTGGGTCCGATGAAGAGGCCGGAGAACAGATAGGACAGCGAGGGGTGGCGCTGCCAGAACAGGATCAGGCTGCGCATCATGTCCGGGCGGCGCAGGAAGGGGCTGTCGGCGGGGGTCGCTCCGCCGACAACGACGTGGTTGCCGCCGCCCGTGCCGGTGTGGCGGCCGTCGATCATGAACTTGTCTGCGCCCAGGCGGCAGAGGCGCGCCTCCTCATAGACCGCCTCGGTGGTGGCGACGCATTCCGTCCAGCTCGACGCAGGATGGATGTTGACCTCGATGACGCCAGGATCGGGCGCCACTCGAATGACGTTGATCCGGGGATCGGGGGGCGGGGCGTAGCCTTCGATGTGGATCGGCAGGCCGTGTTTCCGGGCGGAGGTCTCGGCGGCCGTGACGAGTTCGAGATAGTCTTCGATGCGCTCGACCGGCGGCATGAACACACAAAGACGCCCGTCGCGGGGCTCGACGGACAATGCTGTCCGTACGGCGCCGTCAACTTCCTTGACCGACTGCTCATTGCGCGCCTGCCCGCCTTCTGAAGGCGTAAAGTGCGCTGTCGGCTGGGAGCGGGAGTTGGCGGTATCCGCAAGCGGGTCGCGCACCTCATTGGGGTCGGCGTCATATAGATACGGATATTTGTCGGGCGGGACGTGAGGCAGGGATTCCAGCGGCAGCCGGTAGCCGACCGGACTGTCTCCCGGGACAAGATACATGTGGCCCCGCCGAAGCTTCCACTTCTCCGAGCGCCAGGCATGGCCGGCAGCTTTTGACTGCCACCGCTGGATCGGCAGGATGTAGCCCGAGGGCTCCGTCAGGCCGCGCTCGAAGACGCGGGCGATGCGATGACGCTCCTCTGGGTCCTTGAGCAACGAGTTTTCGGGAGTCACGTTTTCCGGCAGGGCGCCCTCCTTCAGCATCCACTGCGCGGGGTCTTCGAAAGCCGGCATGATCATCTGGGGCGCGATGCCGAGTTCGACCGCGATCGTGTCCAGGAGCGCCTCGGCTTCGCGGGCGCCTACCTTCGTGCTCTGCCCCTCCTCGGCGATAAGCGAGGCGTCGGCCCAGATCGGTTTCCCGTCGCGCCGCCAGTAGAGCGAGAACGTCCAGCGCGGCAATGTTTCTCCCGGATACCATTTGCCTTGCCCGTAGTGCAGGAATCCGCCGGGAGCGAAGCGGTCGCGCAGACGCCGGATCAATTCGTCCGCGAGAACCCGCTTGGTGGGCCCTATCGCGTCGGTGTTCCATTCGCCCGCCTCGAAATCGTCGATCGAGACGAAGGTAGGCTCCCCGCCCATGGTAAGCCGCACGTCGCCGGCGTTGAGTTCGGCGTCTACCTGATGGCCAAGCGCATCGAGAGCGGCCCAGCTTTCGTCCGAGAACGGTTTTGTTATCCGCGGATGTTCGGCGACACGGCGGATCTGCATGTCGAAGGCGAATTCGACATTGGCGCTGCTCGCGACGCCAGAGATTGGCGCGGCGTTCCGGTAATGGGGCGTGGCCGCCAGCGGGATATGGCTCTCTCCCGTGAGCAGGCCGGACGTCGGGTCGAGACCGATCCATCCGGCGCCGGGCAGGTAGACTTCGCACCAGGCATGAAGGTCGGTGAAGTCGTGGTCCGTGCCCGGCGGACCGTCGAGCGCGATCAGATCCGGCTTCAGCTGGATAAGGTAGCCCGAGACAAAGCGCGCGGCGAAGCCAAGATGGCGGAGCGCCTGGACGAGCAGCCAGCTTGAATCGCGGCACGAGCCTGTGCCCCGCTCGAAGGTTTCCTCCGGCGTCTGCACGCCTGGCTCCATGCGGATGATGTAGCCTACGGTCCGTGACACGCGGGCGTTGAGCCCGACGACAAAATCCACCGTGCGCAGGCGGTCGCGTGGAACGGTCCCGAGAAATGCCGCGAGGCCAGGGCCGGCCGGCTCGGCCTTCATGTAGATGTCGAGATCGGGGCGGATGTCTTCCGGGTATGCGAAGGGCCAGGTCTCCGCTGTATCCTCGACGAAGAAATCGAATGGATTGTAAACCGACATGTCGGCGACGAGATCGACCTCGATCTTCAGTTCACGCACAGGCTCGGGAAAAACGAACCGGGCCAGCCAGTTGCCGTACGGGTCCTGCTGGTGGTTCACGAAGTGCGCGGCGGGATGCACCTTGAGCGAGTGAGAAATCACGCGGGTGCGAGAATGCTGGGCAGGCCGCAGCCGGATGATCTGCGGTCCGAGGACGACCGGGCGGTCGTACCTGTAGTGAGTCAGGTGGTAGAGGCTGGCTTTGATCGACATAGGGTCCGGGGGTTCGGGGTGACTTCAGAGTCAATAGCCGAACGTTTCACAGATGATTGCCCGGCGCCACGCGGTTGTTTCCAGAGCGATCGGGAATTGGCGCGGTCTTTATCAATACTCTCCCTTGCAGGCAGGCATTGGCTGGGGCGCCAATCCTTGTGGCGTCGCGCCAGAGCTTCGAAGCCATCCGTGGCGTCTTCGGGGGACGGTGTGTTAGGGGGATGAGAGCGCTGTTGAACAAGTGGAGATACTGCAATGCATGGACGCCTGAGCGGCAAGGTCGCCCTGATCACTGGCGGCACGAGCGGCATTGGCGAGGCGACGGTCGAGCTGTTCGTGAAAGAAGGGGCGAGGGTCGTCTTCACGGGCCGCAATGCCGACAAGGGCAGGACGATGCAGGCGTCGCTTGGCGAGAACGCCAGGTTCTTCCAGGCGGACGTAAGCGACGAGAAGCAGATAAAGGCTTCGATCGACAAGACGGTCGAGGCGTTCGGCCGTCTTGACGTCCTGTTCAACAATGCCGGCGGCTCGACCAGAGGCGACGTGGATAACGTCACACACGAGAATTTCGTGCATGCGACCACCCTGTTGATCGGCTCTGTGGTGTTCGGCATTCGCTACGCCGCGCCGGTGATGAAAGCCCAGGGCGGGGGCGCCATCATCAACAACGCCAGTGTGTCGTCCAACCGTACGCACATGGGCGAATACCTCTACTCGATCTGCAAGGCCGGCGTCGTGCAGGCGACGAAGATGGCGGGAATGGAGCTCGGCCGGCATGGCGTCAGCGTCAATTGCATCTCGCCCGGCGCCATCGCCACGCCGATCTTTTTCGGCGGATCGGAAAAGGCGGCCGCCATGGAGCCCGGCAAGGCCGACGCCAAGCTCGCCAAACTGACCAGAAACCTGTCAAAGGCGACGCCGCTGCGCCGGTCTGGCCTCCCGCATGACATCGCCGTCGCCGCGCTTTTTCTGGCGAGCGACGAGGGCCGTTACATCAATTGCCACGATCTCGTCGTCGATGGCGGGATGACGGCCGGCGGCCGGGTCAATTTCGAGTAGGGGGCCACGGCTTTTCCAGCGCAGCGGAGCGCGCCCCAAAGCCGTTTCCACCAGGTCTGGCTCTGCAAAGGACACGGAGTTTTCGCTTGCCTAGCGTGCCATGGCAAAAAGCGAGAACTGGCTCCGCGGGTTGGACTCGAACCAACGACCAGTCGATTAACAGTCGACTGCTCTACCAACTGAGCTACCGCGGAACTCTGTGGAGGGCGCGGTATAACCTCGCGGGGTGGGGGGTGCAATCCTGAAACTAGGCGGCACGGCCATGTCCCAATCGCCTCGCAGGAAAGAAGGCGGGAGCCAGAAGGCTCCCGCAAAGGCGTTTGGGTGATGGTGGGGTGTCTTCAAGGGAAGACAACCCGAACATGCTCGGCTTTGGTTAACGAGAGGTAAACATGATCCCGGCGGGCGGGGCGGGTGCGCTGGAGGCCACGCCCGGAATCGAACCGGGGTGCGCGGATTTGCAGTCCGCTACGTCACCACTCCGCCACGTGGCCTCACGAGCGCCCAAACCGACCCAAAAAAGGGGCGCGTTGCGCGAAGTTGTGCCTATGCTAAGAGGCCCCGGCGTGCAAGCGCCTGGCGTCCGATTCCGGAGCGGCTGCGGCAAGAGCATGCGAACTTCCGAACCGCCAACCAGTCGTCTGCGATGAGGTCGCCCCCATGGACATGGAAGCCGCGCGAACCGCGTTGATCGACAGCCAGGTTCGTCCCAACGACGTCACCGACCGGCGGCTGATTGCAGCGATGGCGGCCCTGCCGCGAGAGGACTTCCTGCCCGAGTTCCGGAAGGCGCTGGCCTATGCAGATTGCCCGGTCGAAACGGGACCGGGGCGCCATCTCTGGGCGGCCCGGGATTTCGCCAAGGTCGTTCACTCGGCGTCCGTGACGGATACGGATCATGTTCTCGATATCGCCTGCGGCTCCGGGTATTCCAGCGCCATACTTTCGCGAATCGCCCGCTCAGTGGTGGCGCTCGAACAGGACGACGCGGCGGGGGCCATGGCGCGCACAAATCTGGCCAAGGTCGGCGCATCGAATGTCGAGGTCGTGGTGGGACCCCTGAAGGCTGGCGCGCCCGGGAAGGGCCCCTTCGACGCGATCTTCGTGGGCGGCGCAGTGGAGGACGTTCCGCAGGCATGGCTCGACCAGCTTGCGGAAGGCGGACGGCTTGCGGTCGTCATGTCGGAAGGCGCCGTCAGGCAGGCGAGGCTTTATACGCGGTCCGGCGGGAAAACGGCCTGGCGCGCTCCGTTCGAGACCGCAGCGCCGATCTTGCCCGGTTTCAAGCGAGCCGAGGTCTTCAAGCTGTAGTCTTTGCGCCGGCGCCCGATGTCGAGGCCCCTTGGCAGCGGCGGAACGTCCCGATACTAGACAGTGTCAGGTTAGCGCCGGCGGCTCAGGATTTCGAGGAACACCACCATGAAACGATTCGCGGCCGCCCTGCTGATGGCGTCGTTTTCCGCCCCATCCTACGCGCAGGCCAGCCAGGAGACCCTCGCCGAGGCGGTCGCCTCCGCCTTCTCCAACAATCCTTCGCTGCAGGGACAGCGACGCACCCGCCTCACCGCCGACGAGGGTCTCGCGCAGGCCCGCGCGGCGCTTCGGCCGACGCTGGGTCTCAGCGGGTTGTACGGCGCCGACGAGCGGGAGGTCGGCCAGCCTTTCGGCGGGGCTTTCGATGGCTTTTCCCAACGCTCGAGCCTTGGCATTGAGGCGCGCCAGACGATTTATGCAGGGGGGTCGCTGACGGCCGGCAGGCGCCAGGCGGAAGCGACGGTAGAAGCGTTCGACGGCCGTCTGCTGGCCTTCGAGCAGAATCTGGTCCTTCAGGTTGTGACGGCTTTCGTGGACGTGCGCCGCGCCGAGGAAGAGGTCGCGATCCGCGAGACCAATGTCGGGTCGCTGCGTACGCAGGTGCAGGCGGCGACCGCCCGTTTCGATGTCGGCGAGGTGACGCGCACCGACGTGGCGCAGGCGCAAGCCCGCTTCGCGGGATCGGAGGCGAATCTGGCGACGGCCCGGGCCAATCTCTCGCAGTCGCGGGCCCTCTATGAGCAACTGGTCGGCATGCCCGCCGTCCAGCTCGCGGCGCCGCCGGCGACGCCCGCGATTCCTGCTGCGCTGGACGATGCGCTCGTCGCCGCTCTGGCCGAAAACCCCGATATCCGTGCGGCCCGCGCGGCGGCTGATGCAGCCGAGGAGGGTGTCGGAGTGGCCCGGGGCGCCCTTCGCCCCCGTGTCGGGATCGTCGGCAGCGCCGGGATGCAGGAATCCTATCAGGACCAGACGTTTCGCAACACCAATGTCGGCGTCGCGGCCGAGCTTTCGATACCGTTCTACACCGGCGGGCTCACCAATTCGCGAACCCGGCTGGCCCGCCTGGAGGCCGACCGCGCCCGGTTCGACCGGATGGCCGCAGAGCGCGCGATCGCGGCCCAGGTGACGAGCTCATGGCACACGGTGATCGCTGCGAGACAGGGAATCGAAGCATCCCTGAGCCGCGTGCAGGCGGCCGAAATCGCCCTCGAAGGCGCCGAGCAGGAATTGTCGGTCGGGACCCGCATCACGCTCGACGTACTCGACCAGGAGCGCGAACTGCTGGAGGCGCGGCTCGGACTGGTGGACGCCCAGCGATCGGAATATGTCGCGGTTCACCAATTGCTGGCGGGAATCGGCCGCCTGCAACCGGAACGTATCGCGCGTTAACCATTCTTTCAGCGCGGAGGGTTTTATCTCGCCTGCGGATCGGGCGTATTGCGTCGAGACACACCGCAGGACGAACAGGGATCGGGAACCGGCATGACTGCTGAAAACGCTCAGCGCGAACCGACCATGGAAGAGATCCTGGCGTCGATTCGCCGGATTATCTCCGAAGACGACAAGCCCGCCGATACGGGCGGCGACGTGCTGGAGCTCAAGCAGGCGCCGCCTCCGGTCGCCGAAGCCAGACCGGTCCAGCCGGCTGCCAAACCAGCGCCCGCCCCACCAGTCCAGCGCGCGCCGGCCGAGGAAATTCTCGACGAGATCGATTTCGAGCCTGAACCCCGCAGCGCCTTCGCCGACCGGTTCGGCAGCGACGATGCACACGAGGCGACCTTCGAGGAAGAACCGCAGCCGGCGGCTTTCCAGCAAGTTCGGTCGCCGCCTAAACCGATGACGCTGGACACGCTCGTCGGCGAGCCCGCCGCGACGCGCGCCGCAGGCTCTCTCGGCAAGCTGATGGGATCAATGCAGGTCGCGACGGGCAATACCCTGGATGATGTCGTCCGCGACCTGCTGAAGCCGATGTTGAAAGAGTGGCTCGACGAGAACCTTCCGTCGATCGTTGAATCCGAAGTCGCAAGGGAGATCGAACGCATCCGCCGCATGGCCCGTTAGGCCCATGCTTTCCTGATCAGGAGGCGGAACCCGGTCGCGGGCTGGAGCGACACAGATCAGAACACGTCTCGAACATGCAGGGCGCGCCTTCACCGGCGCGCCTTTCGCGTTTGGGGATCTTCGGCGCCTCACCCGCTCACACCGGCGAACGCCAGGATCCAGAGACGACGGCGCGGCAGGCGGCAGCTTGAAGCTGCAGGGCGGAACAAGGCGCACCGGCAGCGCTGGATGCCGACTTTCGTCGGGATGAGCGGAGAGGTGCAGGGACCAGCGGGGTCGCATTGGGATGACAACCCCTTCCTCGCAAGATAGTGCTTCCGGCGTCCAGCAGAGCAAGAAATTCCGGCCCTATGATCGACGACCGTTTTGACCACAAGACATCGGAATCCCGGCTGTACGAGGCCTGGGAAAACTCCGGCGCGTTCAAGCCCAGCGGCGACGGTGAGCCCTATTCCATCGTGATCCCGCCTCCCAATGTGACCGGCGTGCTGCACATGGGACATGCGCTCAACAACACGCTGCAGGACGTGCTGATCCGCTATCACCGGATGTGCGGCAGACGCGTGCTGTGGCAGCCGGGGACCGATCATGCCGGCATCGCGACCCAGATGGTTGTCGAACGCCAGCTCGCGGCCGAGGGGAATGTCGGCCGGCGCGAGCTGGGGCGAGAAAGGTTTCTCGAACGCGTCTGGCGATGGAAGGCTGAATCCGGCGGAGCGATCACCCAACAGCTCAAACGCCTTGGCGCAAGCTGTGACTGGAGCCGCGAGCGATTCACGCTGGACGAAGGGTTGTCGAAGGCCGTGACGAAGGTCTTCGTCGATCTCTACAATGAAGGCCTGATCTACCGCGACAAGAGGCTGGTGAACTGGGACCCGCAGTTTGAATCCGCGATCTCGGACCTCGAAGTCGAGACACGCGAGGTGAAGGGCCACATGTGGCACTTCAAGTATCCGCTCGAAGGCGGCGCGACGTATCAGTATGTCGAGAAGGACGCGGACGGGACAATCATTCTCGAAGAGACACGCGACTACATCGCCATCGCCACGACACGGCCCGAGACGATGCTCGGCGATGGCGCGGTGGCGGTGCATCCATCCGACGAGCGCTATGCCAGCATTGTCGGCAGGCGCGTCCTGCTGCCGCTGGCGGATCGCTACATTCCGATCATCGCGGACGAGTATCCGGACCCCGGTTTTGGATCGGGCGCGGTGAAGATCACCGGCGCCCATGATTTCAACGACTATCAGGTCGCGCGCCGTCACAACCTGCCGATGTACATACTGATGGATGCGAAGGGGCGGATGGCGGATGCCGATCATGTGCCGCAGACCTATCGCGGGCTGGACCGCTTTGCGGCGCGCAAGCAGGTGGTGGCCGACATCGAAGCGCTCGGCCTGCTGGAGCGCATTGAGGACAAGGTCATCATGCAGCCTTTCGGCGACCGCTCCGGCGTTGTGATCGAGCCGATGCTGACGGACCAGTGGTATGTGAACGCGGCCGAACTGGCGAAGCCGGCGATCAAGGCCGTGGAAAGCGGCGAGACGCGCTTCGTGCCGGAGACCTGGTCGAAAACCTACTTTGAGTGGATGCGGAATATCGAACCGTGGTGCATCAGCCGCCAGCTCTGGTGGGGGCACCGGATACCGGCGTGGTATGGGCCGGATGGTTCGATATTCGTGGGTTCATCGCCGGAGGACGCGCTCGCTCAGGCACGCGGCCACTATGGCCGGAGCGTTCGGGTTGAGCTGTCCGCAGGCGCGCCGATTTCTCAAGGCGCTACGAGACCGTCGGGAAAGGAGTACAACGAGGTCGTCTATATTGGACAGGACGAAGACGTTCTCGACACCTGGTTCTCATCCGGCCTGTGGCCATTCTCGACCATGGGCTGGCCGGAGGAGACGGACCCGTCGCTGAAGGAATTCTATCCCGGCAGCGTGCTGGTCACGGCGTTCGACATCATCTTCTTCTGGGTCGCCCGCATGATGATGCAGGGCATCCACTTCATGGGCGAGGCGCCCTTCAAGGAAGTCTACATCCACGCGCTGGTCCGTGACGAGAAGGGCCAGAAGATGTCGAAGTCGAAAGGCAATGTCATCGATCCCCTGGACCTGGTGGACGCCTATGGCGCCGATGCGCTGCGGTTCACGCTGGCGGCGATGGCGGCGCAGGGCCGCGACATCAAGCTGTCGAAACAGCGCGTGGAAGGCTATCGCAATTTTTCCAGCAAGCTGTGGAATGCGGCGCGGTTCGCGCAGATGAATGGGTGCGGGATCGTCGCCCGATTCGATCCCGCGTCGGTGAAACACACGCTGAACAAATGGATCGTGTCGGAAGCTGCCCGCACCCGGCAGGCGGTGACGGCGGGCATTCAGGATTACAAATTCAACGAGGCCGCCGCCGCCATCTACCGCTTCACCTGGGATGTGTTCTGCGACTGGTATGTCGAGCTGATCAAACCCGTGCTGAACGGCGAGGACGAGACTTCCAAGGCCGAGACGCGCGCCACGGCTGCCTGGGCGATCGAGCAGATCACGCACCTGCTGCATCCTTTCATGCCGTTTGTAACGGAAGAGCTGTTCCAGCAGCTTGGCGGGCGGGGTCGCGGCCTGCTGATCTCGCGTCCCTGGCCCAGGCTGGACGAGCATCTGATCGACCCGGCGGCCGATGAAGAAGTCGGATGGGTGATCCGGCTGATCACCTCCATCCGGTCGGCGCGCGCGACGGTCAATGTGCCGGCGGCAGCCAGGACGCCGCTAACAATCGTGGGCGCGTCGAAGGCGACCGAGGACCGGCTCGGCGCCTATCGCTCGCTGATCGAGCGTCTCGCGCGGCTTGAAGGGATCACGCTGGCCGACAGCGCGCCGGCGGGGGCGATCCGGATTGTGCTCGGGGAGGCGACGGCTGCGCTGTCCGTGGCCGGGCTGATCGACCTTGGCGCCGAGATGGTGCGGCTGAGAAAAGAGGTCGCAAAGCATCAGGGGGATATCGCGACAGTGGACAAGAAGCTGGCGAATGAAGGTTTCATGGCCAAGGCGCCGCCCGAGGTGGTCGAGGAGCAGCACGAACGGCGGACTGTGGCCGGGGCGGCGATCGCCAAACTGTCGGATGCGCTGACGCAATTGGGAGATACATAGCGGGATGTTCTACCCTGAGAGATCGACATGAGGCTCGTTGTGGCTGGACTGGCCCTTCTTGCAAGCGCCTGCACAAGCATGGAGAGCGGCCGCATGGCCAAACCCGAATGGACCTTGCTCGTTCACGGCGGGGCAGGCGTCATGGCTCGCGGCACGATTTCGGCGGTGGACGAGGCGGCTTATCGCGCCGGCCTCGACGCGGCGCTTGAGGCGGGATCGAAGGTGCTGGCGGAAGGGGGCCTGGCCCTCGACGCGGTCGAGGCGGCGGTGCTTGTGCTGGAGGACAATCCGCTGTTTAACGCCGGCAAGGGCGCTGTGCTGACGCGCGATGGCGAAGCGGAGCTGGACGCCTCGATCATGGACGGTCGCGCGCGGGCGGCAGGCGCCGTCGCCCAGATCCGCAGGGTGAAGAATCCGATACGCGCCGCGCGGCTGGTGATGGAGACGACGCCGCATGTGATGTTCGCGGGGCCCGACGCCGATGCGCTGGCCGCCAGGGGCGGGCTCGAAATCGTCGATCCATCCTACTTTATCACGCCAGGCCGGCTCGAACAGTTGAAGCGTGTGATCGCCGGCCGGGTGGAGACCTGGGACAAGCGCGGGACCGTGGGCGCCGTGGCTATGGATCGGGCGGGGAATCTCGCGGCTGGCACCTCGACCGGCGGGATGATGGCCAAGCCGCCCGGGCGCGTCGGGGATGCGCCGATCATCGGGGCGGGGACCTATGCGGACAATGGCTCCTGCGCCGTATCGGCCACCGGCCATGGCGAGTATTTCATCCGGGTGGGCGTGGCGCGGACGATCTGCGCGCGCGTCGCGATGCAGGGAATGGACGCGGAGGCGGCGGCCGAGGCGACCCTGGACGAAGTGAAAGCTCTGGGCGGAGATGGCGGCGTGATCGTCATCTCGCGGTCAGGCGAGGCGGCGCTGGTGATGAACACGGACGGCATGTTCCGGGGGCGGGCGGATTCTGCGGGTCGTCGCGAGACAGGGATTTATGCGGACGATTAGGGTCTTTCCTTGTCTGCAACGGCGCGCGAAGGTTCTCCCAGCGACAAAAGGAAACGCCATGAGACACGCCGCCGCCGCTCTATCGCTCACGGCTCTCCTGACGCCAGCGGCTTTCGCCGAGCCCGAGTATGTGACGATCGCGATGCAGATCGACGTCGCGAAACCGGCTGCGGAGGCATGGGCAAGGGTCGGGGACTATTGCGACATCGTGGAGTGGTTTCCAAACCTCTCGTGCCGGATCGTTTCGGGGGATGGCGGGATCGGAACCGTGCGGGCGTTCAATCCCGAGGGCACGGCGATCGAAGTCCTGACGGCGAAGACCGAACTGTCCTATGGCTACGTCCAGCCTCTGAGGGCGGACCGGCCCTACAATCTCTATCATGGCTTTCTTGAAGCCAGGCCCGTTACGGCGACGACGAGCCGGCTGCTCTACACGCTGGTCTACGACGTCTCGATGCTGGCCGACCAGACCGCGAAAAACGCGGATGTGTCCCGGCGCAGGGGGTCGTTCGAAGCGGCTCTGGCGAAGATGAAAGCGATTGCGGAAACGAAGTGACCGCCATGGATATGCGCAAGCTGGGGCAGACCGGCATCGAGTTCGCGCCGCTGGTGCTGGGCGGGAATGTCTTCGGCTGGACAGCCGACACGGCCGCCTCAAACGCCATTCTGGACGGCTTTCTCGACGCAGGGTTCAACGCGATCGACACCGCTGACGTCTATTCGAGCTGGGTCCCCGGGCATGTCGGCGGGGAGTCGGAAACAGTCATCGGCGACTGGATGAAAGCGCGGGGCGCGCGCGACAGGGTGGTTCTGATCACCAAGGCCGGGTGGGGCAAGGGGCTCAGCGCCAGGGCAATGGAGGAAAGCGTCGAAGCATCCCTGAAACGACTTCAAACGGATCGCATCGATGTCTATTTCTCGCACAGGCCGGACGCAAAGACGCCGATCGAAGAGACGCTGGAGGCGCACGGGAAGCTGATCAAGGCGGGCAAGGTCCGCTTTGCGGGCGGGTCGAACTACGACGCTGCGGGCCTCGGCGAGGCGCTCAAAGCCTCAGGACAGGGCAGGGCGCGATACGAGGTGTTGCAGCCGCACTACAACCTGCTGGTGCGCGATCAGTTCGAGGGCGAACTCGAGACGCTCTGCGTCAAGGAGGGCCTGGGTGTGATCCCCTATTTCTCGCTCGCGAGCGGCTTTCTGACTGGAAAATATCGCTCGGAAGCCGACCTCGGCAAGAGCGCGCGCGGCGGCGGGATGAAAAAGAATTTCGACGCGCGCGGCCTTGCGGTCCTGGCCGCCCTCGACAGGGTTTCAGCTGCTCACGGCGCCACTCAGGCACAGGTTGCGCTGGCCTGGCTGATGGCCCGCCCGAGCATCACGGCGCCCATCGCAAGCGCCACCAGCGTGGACCAGTTGAGAGACATTGTCGGCGCAGCGAAGTTGAGGCTGACGGACGAGGACAGGAAGACGCTCGACGTGTAGCGCGATGCAAAACCCGAACTTCGGCGGACCTGGGGCAGGTTGGGCCATGAAAGAAGTTGCGATGCAGGACGGCGAGCTGCGCTTTGTTTCCCGGGCCCGGGAAACACATGGCACGGAGGATGCCACTTGATTGAGCGGCGAGCAGCCGCATGTTAGTCCTTGCTTGGAACAGGTGAGGGTCTCATGGCCGGGACGAGGCGCGGTGCGCGGGGTGATTTTTTTGCGGGGCTGGTGATCGCACTCACGGCGGCGGTTCTCGGTCTCACTCCTGCGGCCCAGGCCCAGGCGTCGCGGGCGCAGACGATGGGCGAGGCGGCGACGGCTTTCCTCGAGACGCTGACCGACGCCCAGCGAGACACGATCGTCCGGCCTTTCGGGGATGATGCGGCGCGCGTCAACTGGAGCAATCTGCCCGTTCCGATGGCGCCGCGAGATGGCCTTGCTCTGGGATCGCTCGACGACGCCCAGCGTTCGGCGTTCCACGAAGTCTTGCTCGCTGCGATGTCGAGCCAAGGCTATCACAAGGCCGCTTCGATCATGTGGATCGACGACATTCTGCGCGTTGAAGAGGAAGCAGCCCTGCTCACTCTTGCCCCCGCAGCGCGCGCCCGGCGCGAGCCGATCACGCGGTCGCGGGATTCGGGGCAGTACTGGATCGTGGTTTTCGGCCAGCCCGGAGACGCCAACTGGGGCTGGATGCTCAGCGGCCATCACCTCGCCGCGAACTTCACCGTGGCGGGCGGGAAGATCGCCTTCACGCCGCTTTTTCTGGGCGCCAGCCCGCAGACAGTAACGAGCGGCAAGTACGCCGGCTGGCGGGTGCTCGAACACGAAATCGACCGTGCGTTCGCGCTCGCTGCAACGCTCGACGAGAAGCAGCGCGCACGCACCCTGCTTGGCGCCGAGGTCAGCGCGGACCTGTTCACCGGCAGGGGGCGGAAAGACAGCCTCGCGGCGCCGGTAGGCATGCCAGCGTCGATGTTGCGCGCGGACCAGCAGGCGATCCTCTGGGGCCTGATCCGCGAATACACCGGCGACGCCGCAGACGAGGTTGCGGACTCCCAGCTCGAGGCGGTGCGCAAGGACGGCCTCGACAAGCTCCATGTCGCCTGGTGGGGGCCGACGGATGATCCCGCCCGGCGTTTCATGTATCGCATTCACGGGCCGTCGATCCTGATCGAGTATGCGCGTGAGCCGGATATGGCGAGCGGCGGCCCCGCCAATCATGTGCACGCCATAGTTCGGGATCCGCGCAATGACTATGGCGAGGACTGGCTGGAGCGGCATTATGTGGAGGCGCACCAGTAGGGGGTGGAGCGAGGGGCAGGCTGTCCCCGGATCGCCCGGCGACGATCATCCCTGAAGCTGCGCCAGCCGCTATCCGGAAGCGACCGTTCGGTGCGAAGGCTGGCCAGGAAGCGCGTCACGGGTCTTTCTCCGCTGCGCTCCGTTCGATTTGGGCCAGACGTGCTGCGATGGCCCGCGAGCAGCATGACGCAGCCGGCTCCCCAATCATGCGGGGATGACACAGGCGCTGTTCGTTTCTGGCGCTGTCCGTTTCTGGTGCGTTGCTGGCGCTTTCCCCGGTTTGGGGACGTGATATAGCGCCTGACGAAGCAACGCTCCGGGGACGTCATGGCCAACTCGCCCTCCCGCAAGACCTGGGACAAAACACGTATGCCGTCCCGCCACGTGACGGTCGGCCCGTCGCGGGCGCCGCATCGGTCATATTACTATGCGATGGGCCTCGGCACCAAGGAGATCGAACAACCCTTCGTTGGCGTGGCTTCGTGCTGGAACCAGGCCGCGCCATGCAACACCGCGCTGATGCGACAGGCGCAGGTGGTCTCCGAAGGCGTCAAGGCCGCGAACGGCACGCCTCGCGAGTTCTGCACCATCACCGTGACCGACGGGATCGCGATGGGACATGAAGGGATGCGCTCGTCCCTGGTGTCGCGCGAGGTGATCGCGGACTCCGTCGAGCTGACGATGCGCGGCCATGGCTATGACGCGCTGGTGGGCGTCGCCGGCTGCGACAAGAGTCTTCCGGGCATGATGATGGCGATGCTCCGCCTCAACGTGCCTAGCGTGTTTCTTTACGGCGGTTCGATCATGCCCGGCATGCTCAATGGCCGGGAGCTGACGGTACAGGACGTCTTCGAGGGCGTGGGCGCGCATGCTGTCGGCAAGATCACCGATGAGGAGCTTCGCCTGATCGAGACACACGCCTGTCCGGGCGAGGGCGCATGCGGTGGGCAATACACGGCCAACACCATGGCCTGCGTCAGCGAGGCGATCGGCCTGGCGCTGCCTTTGTCGTCGGCGCTGCCGGCCGTCTACAGGGACCGCGACCAGTATGCGCGCGCGAGCGGCGTAGCCGTAATGAACCTGATCGAGAAGAACATCCGGCCTCGCGACATCTGCACGCGCGAAGCCTTCGAGAATGCGGCGATCATCGTGGCGGCGACGGGCGGGTCCACCAATGGCGGATTGCACCTGCCCGCGATGGCGCACGAGTGCGGCATCCGGTTCGATCTCGACGACGTGGTGAAGGTGATGCGGCGCACACCCTATCTCGCCGACCTCAAACCCGGCGGCCGGTATGTCGCCAAGGCGATGGGCGAAGCAGGCGGCGTGCCGATGCTGATGAAGACGCTGCTGGATGCCGGACTGCTCCACGGCGACTGCCTGACGGTGACGGGCAAGACGATCCGGGAGAACCTCGCCGATGTCGTCTGGCGCGATGACCAGGACGTGATCAGGCCCGTCTCAAATCCGTTGTCGCCAACCGGGGGCGTGGTGGGGCTGAAGGGCTCGCTGGCGCCGGAGGGCGCGATCGTGAAGGTGGCGGGACTCGCGATGCAGGTGTTCTGCGGTCCGGCGCGTGTGTTCGACGGCGAGGAGGCATGTTTCGCCGCAGTCGAACAGCGCGATTACCGGGAAGGCGAGGTGCTGGTGATCCGCTATGAGGGTCCGAGGGGCGGGCCGGGCATGCGGGAGATGCTCTCGACCACCGCCGCCATCTACGGACAGGGCATGGGCGACAAGGTGGCGCTGGTCACGGATGGCCGGTTCTCCGGCGCGACGCGGGGATTCTGCGTGGGGCATGTCGGGCCTGAGGCCCAGCTCGGCGGACCAATCGCCCTGGTCAGGGATGGCGACATGATCTCGCTCAACGCCATCACCGGATCGATCGAGCTCGAGGTCTCCGAAGCCGAGTTGGCCGATCGCAGGAAGGCGTGGAAGCCGCATCTGACAAATTATCAGTCAGGCGCGCTGTGGAAGTTCGCGCAGTCCGTCGGCGCTGCTTCGAAAGGCGCCGTGACGCATCCGGGGGCCGAGGCCGAGACGCATGTCTATGCGGATCTTTGAGGGCGTGTCGGAAGGCGGTCCGCCGTCCGGGCGCTGTCGCCGACCGGTGAATCGCGGCAGGAGTGACCTTTCGACGGGACTGGCGGGCGGGTGGAATTGATGGCCAAGCGCATGCAGACGCTGACGCTGGATCAGGCTCTCGACGGCTTGCCGGCGGATTTCGGCTTCTTTGCCGAGCGCTACCGCACGCAGATCCAGCCGGGGCTGGCCGGACGCGAGGCCGAGCGCGTGGCGGCCGTCAAGCGTCAGCAGCGCTATGGACTGATCGCCGTCGTCGCGGCGGTGGTGATCGCTGGCGGCGGCTTCGCGCTGTTCAACACCCCCTTTGTTCTGGCGGCGGCTGTGGCGGCGGGCGGCGGCATCTGGGCCTGGGGCGGCATGGCGCTGTCGAAACTCGGCCATGAAACCAAGCTGATGCTCGTCGAGCCTGTCGCCAACCAGTTCGGCATGCAGTTCGAGATGGCCCCGCCGCCGCCCGGGGCGATGCTCCGCTGCCGCGATCTTGGGCTGGTGCCATCGTGGGATCGGGCGAAGTATGAGGATCAGCTGACCGGCCAGCGCGGCGACGCGCCGTTCGAATTCTTCGAGGCGCATCTCGAGGACAAGAGAACCACGACCGACGGCAAGGGGAATACGCGCACGACCTGGGTGACCGTGTTTCGCGGCCAATGCCTCGCGGTGCGGTTTCACAAGCCGTTTGAAGGCATAACGAAGGTGTTTCGTGACGCCGGCTTCATGAATTCCTTCATGAAGCTGGGCCAGAAGCTTCCGCGCGTGAAACTGGAGGATCCGGTCTTCGAGAAGGCCTTCGAAGTCTATGGCTCGGACCAGGTCGAGGCGCGCTTTATCCTGACGCCCGATTTCATGGAAAGGCTGTTGCTTCTGGAGAAGACATTCGAGGGCAAGCAGCTGCGGTGCGCCTTCTCGGGCGGCGAGATGTTCCTGTGCGTCGCGGGCAAGAACCTGCTGGAGCCTGGCTCGATGCACCGGCCGATGGACGATCTCAATCGCGTGAGGGAAATGCTGCTGGATTTCGCTGCGGTGTTCCTGTTGATCGACGCGATGTCGCAGCGGCGCACGCCGGACGCATTGCGGGGCGCCGTCGAACCCTGATTTTAAGGCCCTCGAAAGCGCCTGGCAGACATAGTCTTGACGGAGAACACGGTTGATCTTTTCGCCGCTCTCCGCTTAGCAGGGGCCAAGTTTTGTAGAGTCCGGACCCCTTCATGGCCAAGAAGCCTTTCCTCGAAAATGTGATTGAAAGCGGACTGTTCGCCTCGCGCTGGCTGATGGCGCCCTTCTATGTCGGCCTGATCGCGGCGTTGGCCGCGCTGATGGTGGTGTTCTTCCAGGAGCTGGCGCACGAATTTCCGCACCTCTGGTCGGCGACCGAGCCCATGTCGGCGGAGGGCGCCATCCTGCTGGCGCTGGCGCTGATCGACCTGTCGCTGGCGGCCAATCTTGTCCTGATCGTGATGTTCTCGGGCTATGAGAATTTCGTCTCGAAGATCGATGTGGGCCGGGTCGAGGATCGTCCCGAATGGATGGGCACGGTGGATTTCTCCGGCCTCAAGCTGAAGCTGATCGCGTCCATCGTCGCCATTTCGGGGATCGCGCTGCTGCGCGCCTTCCTTGAAATCGGAGAGACGGAGGCCGCCATGTTCGACGAGGCCGCCCGCGACCGGATGATGTGGCAGGTGATCGTGCACCTCACCTTCGTGGTCTCAGGGGTGCTGCTTGCCTTCATGGACTGGCTTACCGGGCATCAGAAAGGGCATTAAAGCAGCGCCCCACGGCGGAGACAAAAAAAGGGCCTCGCGGAAAACCGCAAGGCCCAGAACCTTTTCTCGGGGGAGAGAATTGCCGTTCGTCCGACCGGGGCCGGGCAAAGACAGGAGTGCTTACGCCCCTGATCGGACATCGGATCATCGCTTGGCGCCGCGCCGGGTCTTTTTTGGCGACTCTGAGAAGGCCCTTCAATCGAGAAATGTCCCGATCACCGGCACATGGTCCGAGGGTTTTTCGAGACCGCGCGCATCCCGGAAGATTTTTACTGAGACCAGCCGGTCGGCGGCCTGCGGGCTGCACATCAGATGGTCGATGCGGATGCCGTGGTCTTTCTGCCATGCTCCCGCCTGATAGTCCCAGAAACTGTACTGGCCCGAACGCGCGTCGCGCGCCATGAAGGCGTCGCTATAGCCCAGCCATTCAAGCGCCCGGAAGCGCTCGCGCGTCGGTGGAAAGGCCAGCGCGTCGTCGGCCCAGACGCGGGGCTCCCAGCAATCCTGGTTGCGGGGAATGCAGTTGTAGTCGCCGGCCAGGACGACGGATTCTTCCTCCTGCAGCAGTAGCCTCGCCCGCTCCAGCAGGCGGTCCATCCAGCGCAGCTTGTAGTCGTATTTTTCGCCCGGCCGCGGATTGCCGTTGGGCAGGTAGATCGAGGCGACCCGCATCGGGCGCGGCGCTTCGACCAGCACTTCGAGATAGCGCGACTGTTCGTCCCCGGGTTCGCCGGGCAGGTGGCGGACCTCCTGCGAGATCGGAAACTTCGAGAGGATCGCGACGCCATTATAGGTCTTCTGACCAAAGACCGCGCAGTTGAACCCGATCGCCTCGATCTCCGCGCGCGGAAATTTCTCGTCGATGCATTTGAGTTCCTGCAGGCACCACACGTCGGCGTCGGCGGCGCCCAGCACCTCGATCACTGTGGGCAAGCGCGCATTGATCGAGTTGACGTTCCAGGTGGCGATTCTCATGGCGTATATCTACAGTCGCGCCGCGCAAACGAAAGTGGACGGGACCGCGAAGTCCCGACAAGCAGGAGGATCGTTCGTGCGACCCCCTGCCAACGATCCGGTCCCGAAATTACCCTAGCCGGAGTGCGCCAAGTGCATCACTTTGCTTCCGCCAGGGCTTTCATGTTCTTCAGAGCCCCTTCGAACTGGGTCCGGCGGCGCGTGACATCCGCATCCTTGGCGGCCTGATCGGCCTTGTCGGATACGTCGTACATCAGGGTGTAAAGGAGTTTCGAGGTTTTCGCCGTCACCGGGCGGGCTTCCAGGAAGCCATGATAGAGGTCGTAGAACTGGCCGGGCTTGGCAGGCTGGGTGTAGCCATAGGCGAGGTCGGTCTTCGCCGTCAGCACTTCGATGACCGCGCCGTTGGCGATCGAGCGGACGGATCCGATAGCGCCATCGCCCTTCGTAACTTCGCAGGGAACCTTGCGGCCCGGCGCGATCCAGTTTCCGAGATCGCAATAGGCCCCGATTTTGGACCAGGCGTCGGTCGCCGATGCGGCGACGTCGATCTCCATCTTGATGGTCACGTACTCGGGCGGCATGGCAGGCTTGGGAGCGGCTGGCGCGGGCGGCGCTGGAGCGGTTGGAGCGGCCGGCGCTTGGGGCGCCGCCGGAGCGGCCGGCGCGGGCGCCGACGCCATCTCTGCGGGACTCGGGTCTGGCGTGCCGGCGCAGGCGGCAGCCAGCGTCGCGGCGAGGGCGAGTCCGGCGGTCTTGAAGATTGAAGGCGTCATCGTGTTTTGATCCCCTCGAGCCGGGCGTCGCGTTTGCGCGAGCGGCATGGGATGGTGCGCCAAAAACGGTGCGATGCGCCAGAGTTTAATTCTGGCCGGACAAACCGGGGATCACGCCGCTTCGCTGTCGGCGGCCGGGACCGACCTGAGCTGTTCGGGCGTGAGGGCGCGCACCCGCGTGATCTCGGAGATGAGGTCGCGCTCCGCCAGCGGCTTCGACAGGTATCCGTTCATGCCCATGGCGAGATAGCGCTCCTTGTCCCCGCTCATGGCGTCGGCGGTGAGCGCGATGACCGGCAGGTGGGCCCAGCTCTCGTCCGAAGCGCGCATCCTCCGGATGGTTTCGGGTCCGTCCATGATCGGCATGTGAATGTCGAGCAGCACGATGTCGAATTTCTCCGCCGCAAGGGCGGCCAGCGCTTCCTTGCCATTGGTCGCCTCGATAATGCGCATGTTGAACGGACGCAGGAAGAGGCTCGCCACCTGCCGGTTGATCGGATGATCGTCAACGAGAAGAACGCGGATGTTCTGGTTGCGGAGCTGGGAGCGGACATCTTCTGCGCCAAGCGGGGCGCCCTCGCTGACGATGCGATGCTGGGGGGCGGCTTCGCCCGCCAGGAATGTGAAGGTGAATTCGGACCCGCGTCCCAGTTCGCTTTTCACGGTGGCCTCCCCGCCCATGAGTTCGGCGAGTTTGCGCGTGATCGACAGGCCAAGGCCCGTTCCGCCAAATTTCCGCGACGTTGAATCATCGGCCTGCACAAAGGGCTGGAACAGGCGGCCGGCCGTTTCCTCGTCCATGCCGACGCCGGTGTCGCTGACGCGTATCTTCACCATATGCTGTCCGGCGCCGATCTGCCTGGACGCCACGAAAACCTCGACCCGGCCCGTGAGCGTGAACTTGATGGCGTTGGAAATGAGGTTCGAGACGCACTGGCGCACGCGGACCGCGTCGAAATTGAGAACCTGCGGAAGGTCGGCGTCGAAGCTCAGGAAGAATTCGAGGCCGGCTTCTTCCGCCTTGGGCTTCCACAGGCGATGGACCCGGCGCAGCGTGTGGGCCACGTCGGTGTCCGCGCTCACGATGGCGATCTTTCCGGCTTCGATCTTGGAAAGATCCAGCACGTCGTTGAGCAGGGTCATCAGGTTGCGGCCGCTGTCCAGGATCGTCTGGACCTGATCGCGCTGCTCCGGATTGAGTTCAGCCATTTCAAGGACCTGGGCCATGCCGAGAATTCCGTTGAGCGGCATCCTGATCTCGTGGCTCATATTGGCGAGGAAAGCCGATTTGGCGTTGGAGGCTGCGACGGCCTCCAGCTGGGCTTTCTTCAATTCCCGCTCGCGCTGGCGCAGATCGGTGACATCGACGGAGATCGCCACCTTGCGACCGTCGGACATGGGCCGGTAGGTGACCTGGACGATGCGATCGTTCGGGGTCTTGATTTCGTAGGTTTCGCCGCTGTCGGCCAGGGCGACATAGCGTTCGGTGAGTTGCTCGATCTGCTCGGGCGCGAGATCCTGACGCGACTGGCCGATGGAGTAGCGCAGCGCGGCGCGATAATTGGCGGCGCCGTTCTCAAAAGCCTCATAGAGGTGCGGGAAGCGCAGGGCCGAAACACTGTTGTAAAGCATGGGCAGACCATCGCGGTCGAAAACCGTGAGGCCGTCCGGAAGGCATTCCACCGCCTCGACGAAGATCGGATCAAGATCGAGTTTCGCGGTCGCCATCTATCGTCCTGTCTGTATTCTGAGGCTTGGCAGCGCCCGATCGCACGTCCCGGAAAGCCCGTGACCTGTTCGCCCGTGCCATACGTCAGAACCAAGTTCCATCCGGACCATGGCGCAATTTACCTAAGAGAATCTGACGGCCGGCGCCGGATTGGCCAGCTAACCGGCTGCATGGAGAGAAAATCTCCTCGCTCGGCCCGATGCCGGGGTCGAATGCCGTAGCGTTAACCCGTCTTCTGGCGACTGGAGGGCTGGAGCGGGTGGCGGGAATCGAACCCGCGTACTCAGCTTGGAAGGCTGCTGCACTACCATTGTGCTACACCCGCTTACCGCCCGGCTTCCTGCGAAAGAGCCGCCCGGCAGGGCGCCGGCCTACGTGAAAACCAGCTCGGTGTCCATCAGGGTGCGGGACCGAGCTCCGCCCGTATCGCGGTGAAGACGGCATGGAACATCGCCTCGGTGAGCCGGCCGGTGTTCGTGTTGTAGCGCGAGCAGTGATAGCTGTCATAAAGGGCGATCGGCCCCTCCGGCCGGTGGAGCGCGTGACGCCGGTTGTGGCCGAAGACTGCAGCGCCAGGCTTCCCGCCCAGGGCGCGAACGGTCGAGTCGTGCGCGATCCGGCCCAGCGCCAGTATGATTTCGAGATTGGGGAGGGACTGGATGCGGGCTGCAAGAAACGTCCGGCAGGTGATGATTTCGGCGCCGGTGGGCTTGTTCCCTGGCGGAACACAGCGGACCGCGTTTGAAATCACTGTGTCCCGCAGTTCGAGCCCGTCATCAGGTCTTTCGTCATATTGGCCCGCCGAGAAACCATAAGCGGCAAGCGTCGCGTAGAGGAGATCGCCCGCCCAGTCGCCGGTGAAGGGGCGGCCCGTTCGGTTGGCGCCCTGTAGCCCGGGGGCCAGGCCGACAATCAGCAAGCGCCCGTCCATCGAGCCGAAGGACGGGACGGCCCCATTGAACCAGCCAGGATGGAGGTCCTCATTGGCCCGCCGGAAGGCGACGAGGCGGGGGCAGAGAAGGCAGCCCTTTGGGGCTTCGGGCGGGAACTGGGCGGGGTCGGCGGCGGACGCGGACTTGACCCCTGGAAATGTCACGTATCGTCTTCCTCGTCGTCATCATCATGGCCGGCTGACACCAGGGCCGACTGTCGCGGAGGGCGACCCACAAGTTCGGCCAGGTCGGCAAGCTCGATAAAGGTGTCGGCCGCCCGCCGCAACTCGTCGGCGATCATGGGAGGCGAGGTCTTGAGTGTCGACACCACGGAGACGCGCACGCCTTTTTCCTGCACCGCCAGTACGAGGCGGGTCAAATCCCCATCACCCGAAAACAGCACGACATGCTCGACGCTGGAGGACAGATTCAGCATATCGACCGCGATCTCGACGTCCATGTCACCCTTGATGCGGCGGCGACCCGACGCATCGGTGAATTCCTTGGCCGGCTTGGTCACGACCTTGAAGCCGTTGTACTGGAGCCAGTCCACCAGGGGCCGGATCGGCGAATAATCGTCGTTTTCGACCAGCGCCGTGTAGTAATAGGCGCGCACCAGCCTGCCCCGGCGACGAAATTCCTCAAGGAGCTTGCGGTAATCCACCTCGACGCCAAGCGTCTTGCCCGCAGAGTAGAGATTGGCCCCGTCGATAAAGAGGGCGAGACGCTCGTCCTTGTAAAACGCCATCCAGTTCAACTCCCTGCCAGCCTCGCCCGTTCCAGCCAGGCAAGCCGGCCTCCGTCGTCTTTGACGCGGCTGTAAGCGCGATATGGACGATTGCAATCCACAGGCAATAGGAATTGTCGCACTTCAAACGCGCCGTGCCGGATCAAGAAACGCAGGGCTGACAAAGGTGCGCCCACTGCTGTTGCAGACGAGCGATCCATGCAGTATGCAGACGGCTCTGACAGTGATCGGCCCGGGTCCCGCGATCCGGGACGTGAATCGCTGTCATCTCGTTTTTTGTGCAAAGCGGATGCGCACCCTCGTCCGGTGCGCTGCGGGTTCACCGCTTCGGCAGGCTGGCTTCAGCAGGAGAAATTGATGGCTCGGGTGACTGTCGAAGATTGCGTCGAGAAAGTGCCCAACCGCTTTCAGCTGGTTCTTCTGGCGTCCCACCGCGCCCGGGTGATCCGTGAAGGCGCTCCGATCACGATCGACCGCGACAACGACAAGGACCCGGTTGTCGCCCTGCGGGAGATCGCCGACGAGACGGTGGATCTGGAAACCATCCGGGACAGCCTGGTCGCCGGCCTTCAGGAAATCCGTCCCGGCGAGGAAGCCGAGCGCGAGGAGGACAAGCGCGCCCTTGCGGCAGCTCCCGCCTCATCCGAGGAAGAGGTGCTGAAGGCCTACCAGGTTGAACTCGAATCGGCTCGCGAAGAACGCTTTTGATGGGTCTTGACGCGATGGGCCAGACAGCGCCGGTCGCACCTGCCGCCAGGAAGAAGACGGACGATGGAAAGCCGCGCTCGCGCGGCTTTTTGCGTCAGTACGAACTGGTCGACCGCGTCAAGGTCTACCAGCCGGACGCCGACGAGGAGGCGCTCAACAAGGCCTATGTCTTCGCCACTCTCAAGCATGGCCAGCAGCTGCGCCATTCCGGCGATCCCTACTACGCCCATCCGGTCGCGGTCGCGGGCCTCCTCACCGAACTCAGGATGGACCAGGCGACCATCATTGCCGGACTTCTGCACGACACTGTGGAAGACACCGAGGCGACGGTGGAGGAAATCCGGGCGCTGTTCGGGGACGAGGTGGGCGACCTCGTCGATGGCGTCACCAAGCTGCCCAGGCTGGACGGCGAGGGTCCGCGCCAGCAGCAGGCGGAGAACTTCCAGAAGTTCATCCTGGCGACCACGCGGGACATCCGTGTGCTGCTGGTCAAGCTGGCCGACCGGCTGCACAACATGCGCACCATCGAGTTCATGCCGAAGCCGGAAAGCCGGCAGCGCATCGCCCGCGAAACGCTGGACATCTATGCGCCCCTGGCGCGCCGGGTCGGGCTGTCGATCTTCGCAGGCGAACTGGAGGACCACGCCTTTCGGGTCGTCAATCCGGAGGCGTATGAGGCGATCGTCGTGAGGCTGGACGAAATCCTGTCGGACGATCACGCCAATCTCAGCCGCATCCAGTCCGACATCGAGACGGTGATGTTCGCGCGCGGCGTTCGCGGCGAACTGCGCGGCCGGATGAAACGGCCTTACTCGATCTGGCGAAAGCTGGAATCGAAGTCGATTTCCTTCAAGGATCTCGGCGACGTGTTCGCCTACCGTCTGATCGTCGGCTCGGTGGAGGAATGTTACAGGGCGCTGGGCGCCGCGCACCAGCAATGGGCGGCGCTGTCGGAGAGGTTCAAGGACTATATCTCGGTGCCCAAGCCGAACGGCTACCGGTCGATTCACACGACATTCCTGGGACCTGGCAACCGCCGTGTCGAGCTGCAGATCCGCACGCGAGACATGGATGCGATCGCCGACCGCGGCGTCGCGGCGCACTGGACCTACAAGAACGCCGAATACGGTTTCGACGCCGAGGCGGCCCGCGCCGAGGGGCTCGACGCCGAGGCCGAACTGACCGCGTTCGCCGACATGCTGGCGCATGGCGCCGAACCTGAGGAATTTCTCGAACACGCCAAGCTGCAGATGTATCGCGACAGCGTTTTCGTGTTCACGCCGAAAGGGAAACTGGTCAAGCTGCCGGCCGGATCGACGCCGCTCGACTTCGCCTATGCCGTCCACTCCGAGATTGGCGATCATACTGTCGGCGCCCGGATCAACAATGTCGAGCGGCCCCTGCGCACGGCGCTGGAGAATGGCGACGTGGTGGAGATCATTCGCGGCTCGAAGGCGGCGGTGCACGCCAATTGGGAGGGCCTGGCCGTCACCGGCCGCGCGCGATCGGCGATCCGGCGGCTGACGCGGGCTGCCGAGCGCGGCGAGTTCATCGCCATCGGCAACCGGCTGATCGAACATGCATTGCGCCGGATCGGGCTTGAGCCGTCCGAAGTCAACAAACCCGAAATGGCCGAACGGGCCGGCCATGAAAAAATGGAGGCGCTCTCCGAAAGCGTGGGTCGCGGCAGGATGACCACGGCGGAGCTGATGGCGACGGCGTTTCCCGGCATTGACGATCCGGCCCGTCAGACCGCCCCGGGGGCGGACGGCGAAGCGGCGCCCAGCCTGGTGGCGGGCGATGACCTGACGCCAGGCGTGACGTTGCACCTTGCCGAATGCTGTTCGCCCCTGCCGGGAGACCGGATCGTCGGCGTGCTGATACCGGAACGCGGCATAGAGGTGCATGTGATCGACTGCGCGCGGCTGGCCGATTTCGAGGGGCAGGCGGATCGCTGGATCGACCTGCGCTGGAAGGCCCGGACGGACAAGGCGAACGAAGTGCTCGCCGTGGGCCGGATCGTCGTCACCACCGCCAACCGGCGCGGCGCGCTGGCGCTGCTGTGCAAGACGGTGTCGGAAGCACAGGGCAATATCATCAACGTCAAGACGCTGAAGCGCTCGACCGATTTTTTCGATTTCGAGTTCGACATCGAGGTGGAGGATTCGCGCCGGCTGACGCAGATCGTGGCCGCCATGCGCGCCCTTTCAGTCGTCGACCGCGCCGAGCGGATCAGGGGATGAGGTTGGTTGCCTCGCCCAGTCGCTACGCGACATGGGGAGGCAAGAGTCCATGGTTGAGGCGACGGCCCGTTGGCGCTAGGCATCCCGCATGAACACCGGTGACGTTCTCGACGAGTTCCGCAAGGTCGGCGCGCTGCTCGAGGGGCATTTCATCCTGTCGTCCGGGCGGCGCAGCCCTGTCTTCCTGCAGAAGGCGCTGGTGTTCTCGCATCCGCCGACAACCGAGCGTCTTTGCGCGGCTCTGGCCCGCAAGCTGGAGGCCGAGTTCGGGAAGATCGACGTCGTCGTAGGCCCCGCCGTCGGAGGTCTGATCCCCGGGTACGAGACGGCGCGAGCGCTGGGCTGCCGGTCGATCTACACCGAGCGGGAGGGCGGCGCGATGAGCCTGCGGCGCGGCTTCAGCGTGACGCCGGAGGATCGTGTGGTGATCGTCGAGGACATTGTCACCACTGGCGTTTCGATGCGCGAGACGCTGGCCGCAATGCATGCGGCGGGCGCGAACGTGGTCGGCGCGGCATGTATCGTCGATCGCGCAAATGGCAAGGCGGACGTCGGCGGCCTGAAGCTGGTGTCGCTCGCGGCGGTGGATTTTCCAGATTATGACGCCAGTGATCTGCCGCCGGAGCTGGCGAAACTGCCGGCGGTCAAGCCGGGCAGCCGGGGGCTCGCATGAGCCTCACGCGCGCACGTCTGGGCGTCAACATCGACCATGTCGCGACCATCAGGAACGCGCGCGGCGTCGCCCATCCCGATCCCGCGCGGGCGGCGGCCATCGCGGAAGCCGCCGGCGCCGATGGCGTCACCATCCACCTGCGCGAGGACCGGCGGCACATACGCGACGCGGATCTGGCGGCGGTGCGCGACGCCGTCAAGCTGCCGATCAATCTGGAAATGGCGACGACGCAGGAGATGCTTGCGATCGCGCTGGACTATCGGCCGCACGCCGCCTGTCTGGTGCCGGAAAAGCGCGAGGAACGCACGACCGAGGGCGGCCTCGATGTCGCGCGGCTGCACAATCAGGTGCAGCCTTTCGTGACGAAGCTGGCGGAGGCCGGCGTCCGCGTCTCGCTGTTCATAGAGCCGAGCAAGGTACAGGTCGCGGTCGCCGAGGCCATGGGCGCGCCGGTGGTGGAGCTGCATACGGGACGCTATGTGGAGCTGGTTTTCGCGGGTGACAGGGATGGTGCGCTGGACGAGCTGAAACGACTGCAGGAGGCCGCCGAGCACGGCGCCGACAAGGGCATCGAGATTCATGTCGGGCACGGTCTGACCTATGACACGGTGCAGCCGGTGGCGATGATCCCGCAGGTGCGTGAGCTGAATATCGGGCATTTCATCATGGGCGAGGCCCTGTTTGTCGGGCTGGACGCGGCCGTGCGGCGGATGCGCCAGGAAATCGATATGGCGCGCGGGCATGTCAGCCGATGATCATCGGCCTCGGTCAGGACATCTGCGACATTCGCCGGATCGAGAAATCTCTGGAGCGTTTTGGCGAGCGTTTCACGCACCGCGTGTTCACCGAAACCGAGCGGGCGCTGGCGGATCGCCGCAAGCTGCGGGCCGAGACTTATGCGAAACGCTTCGCCGCCAAGGAGGCTTGCGCGAAGGCGCTCGGAACCGGCGTGCCAAGGCGCGGCGTGCACTGGAAGCATATGGGCGTCGTCAACCTGCCAAGCGGCCGGCCGACATTTGCTCTGACCGGTGGTGCGGCGGAGCGCCTGAAAATCCTGACGCCAGACGGAATGACATGCGTGATCCACCTGACGATCACGGATGAGTATCCCTATGCGCAGGCCATGGTGATCATCGAGGCGACGCCGGCGGCGACGGGGACCTGATGCGGCCGAACAGCAGTCATACCGGAAAGCGGCGCAAGAACAGGGCGCGGGCGTTGGTCGCTGCGCCGGAACTGACATTCGAACAGCGGCAGGCGTGCGAGGAAACGCTCGGCCGCCGCTTCAAGGATCCGTCGCTGCTGGATCGGGCGATGACCCATCGCAGCGCCGCCCAGGGCAAGGCGGCGGAGTGGAGCAATGAGCGGCTGGAATTTCTCGGCGACCGGGTGCTCGCGCTGGTGATGGTCGAGACGCTGCTGGAACGATTTCCGGGCGTGCGGGAAGGCGATCTCGCACCCCGTCTCAATGCGCTGGTGAGCCGCGAGGCCTGCGCCGTCGTCGGCTCCCGGCTCGGGCTGGGGCGGTATCTTCTCGTTGACGAGGCCGAACGATCGACGGGCGGGACGTCCAAGCGCTCCCTGCTGGCCAATGCGCTGGAGGCGGCGCTTGGGGCGGTCTATCTCGACGGCGGGCTGACCGCTGCGCGGACGTTCGTGTTGAAGCACTGGAAAGAGGCCTTGAGTCGGTCGGAGACGACGCCGCGCGATCCCAAGACGGCGCTCCAGGAATGGTCGCAGGGGCTGGGCCAGGATACGCCGGCCTATCGCCATGAGGCTCCGGCGGGTCCCGATCATGCGCCCGTCTTCACGGCCTTTGTCGGGATTGAGGGATGGCCGGAGGCGGTCGGGACCGGCGCCTCCAAACAGGATGCAGAGAGAGCCGCAGCGAAGGCGATGCTCGAAGCGATCGATATCCGGATGGCCGAAAGCCAGTCGACCATGAGCCAGATGACCGAAAGGTCCGCACCATGAACGGCACAACCCGAGCGGGATTCGCGGCCATCATCGGCGCCCCCAACGCCGGAAAGTCGACGCTGGTCAACCGGCTGGTCGGCTCGAAAGTGTCCATCGTCACCCACAAGGTGCAGACGACGCGATTCCCGATACGCGGCGTGATGATGCGGGGCGCATCGCAAGTGATCCTGGTGGACACGCCTGGCATCTTCGCGCCGAAGCGCCGGCTCGACCGGGCGATGGTGCGCTCAGCCTGGGAAGGCGCGGGCGACGCCGACGCCGTGGTCCACCTGGTCGATGCGCGGCTGTGGGTCAGTCACGAGCGGCAGTTCGAGAAAGAGCGTGGACATGATGACGACGAGGGCGTCATCGCCCGCCTGAGGGAGATCGGAAAACAGGCGGTGCTCGCACTCAACAAGATCGACCTGTTGGATCGCGCGGCGCTGCTGTCGGTCGCCCGGAAGCTGTTCGAGACCGGCGTCTATTCGGACGTGTTCATGATCTCGGGCCTCAATGGCGATGGCGTCGATGCGCTGGCCGACATGCTGGCGGCGCGCATGCCCGAAGGGCCCTACCTGTTTCCGGAAGACCAGGCGGCGGATATGCCGGTGCGGCTGCTGGCGGCGGAAATCCTGCGCGAGAAGCTGATGCTGAGACTGCACCAGGAATTGCCCTACCAGCTCACGGTCGAGACGGAGAACTGGGAAACCCACGACAATGGCTCGGTCAGGATCGACCAGGTGATCTATGTGGCGCGCGAAGGCCACCGCAGCATCATACTCGGAAAGGGTGGACTGACGATCAAGGAGATCGGCATGTCCGCCAGAAAGGAACTGGCGCAAATTCTTGGCCGTCCGGTCCACCTGTTCACGCGCGTCAAGGTGTCGGAGCGCTGGCAGGAGAGCCGCGAGCGGTTTTCGGCCATCGGGCTTGATTTTGATGTTTAGGGCCGACCGTCAGGCGTAGCCGAGAAGCCCGCGCAGACCCGGCGAGGCGTAGTCGATCAGGCGCTTCTGGGTGACGCTGAGTTCGTCGGGCAGCTCGACGCCCGTGTCGGTGAGGTTTTCCCGTGCGGTGCTGCTCTGCTTGCGGTCGCTTGGGCCGCTACAACCAGATATGCCCGTTCCAGTATCAGTAGCGAGACAATGGCCGCCGCTGATATAGGCCTTGGCGGTTATGCGCCTAAACCTTCCGAACTCAACCAGGTGGACGACGCAGCACGAAATGGCCGACATCGATTCGGCCGGTACGAAAACCCGCCTGGCAATAGGCCAGATAGTAGAGCCACAGTCGCCGGAACCGCTCGTCGAAACCAAGGCGGGAGATCGCGTCCCATTCCGGTTCGAACCGATTTTGCCATTCCGCCAGCGTGCGTGCGTAGGATTGTCCAAACAGCGTGGCGGTCCTGAAGTCCAGTCCCACGCGGGCGGACTCCCTGCCGAGGCGCTCGATCGACGGAAGCATGCCGCCGGGAAAGATGTACCTCTGGATGAAGTCCGGGCGCGAACGATAGCGCTCGAATTCTTGATCCTCGATCGTTATGACCTGCAGCGCGGCCTTGGCGCCCGGCTTCAGGATTTCGGCGACCTTCGCGAAATAGTTGGGCCAATACTTCTCGCCGACGGCCTCGAACATCTCGATCGACGCAACCGCGTCGAACTGGCCGGAGAGGTCGCGATAGTCGCGAAGCTGTATGTCGACCTGACCCGACAGACCCGCGTCGGCGATGCGCTTCACGGCCCAGTCGTGCTGGGCGTTGGAAATGGTCACGGACGTGACCCTGGCGCCGAACTCGCGCGCGGCGACTTCGGCGAAACCGCCCCAACCCGAACCGATTTCGAGCACGGTCATGCCGGGCTTGAGGTCGAGATGCGTCGCGATGGCCCGATACTTGGCGAGCTGCGCGTCCTGGAGCGACTGGTCAGGCCGCGAGTAGAGGGCTGACGAATAGGTCATTGAGGGATCGAGCCAGCGGGCGTAAAACTCGTTTCCGAGGTCGTAGTGCGCGAGTATGTTCCGTTTCGAGCCCCGTTTCGTGTTGGAACGAAGCGCGTGCCGGACGGCGTTGAGATAGCGCGTGAGCGTGCCGCCCATCGCCAGCTTTCCCGCACGTTCGAAATTGACCGTGAAGTATTCGAGCACCGCCGCGAGGTCGGGGGTGTCGAACTTTCCGTCCATGAACATTTCCGCAAAGCCAATGTCGCCCTTGGCCAGCACGCTGCGCGCAAGCCCCGCATCGTGGACGATGATTTCCGCCCTGGGGCCCTCCTCGGGGCCCTCGAAACGCAGGGTCCTGCCATCTGGCACGATGATGTCGAGGCGCCCTTTCCGGAAGCGCACCAGCAGCATGGCGGCGAGACGAAAGCTGGCGGGCAGGCCGTCCAGCCTGCCAACATCGCCTGCGGTGATCTCGACGATCATCCGGTCAAGTCTCGTCATGCCCGTCTCCTTGGACGCCTGGGTTCGGCGACGGCTTCCGGCGCCGCGCGAGTTGTCTGATTTGGCCGTTGGGCTGGCTTGTTGCGAAAGCGCGCACCGCGCAGAAAAAGTCCGATGGCCTGCCAGTGGATGGCGATCACAACGCCAATGCCGGAAAACGGCATGCGGACCAGCCAGCCGAGAATGGAGACGTCGTTCAAGGGGCGGCGCCGGGCCAGCAGGCTGGCGACATGGGCCCGCCCGCCGGACGCCATATTCTCGACGATCAATTCCAGCCTGGCCCCGGGCTGGCGAAGCGTAAAGCGATACCGGCCGCTGACGTCGAAGAAGGGCGAGACATGAAATTCCTTGTCCGCGCCGGTCCGGCCGCCGGACGGATCGAACGGCGCAACATAGGCGTGAGCTTCTCCAAACGTGTTGTGCACCTCGTAGATGACAGCGCGCAGCACACCGCCGGGGTCGCGTCCAAGCCAGACGGAGATCGGCGCGAAGCCATGACCCAGCATCCGGGGAAACGTGATAAGTTCAATCGGCCCGCCGCCGATGTCGAGGCCCGCCGCAGTGAATTGTGCTTCCGCCCAGAGTCGCAAAGGAACCGCCGGGTCGCGCGCCCCATGATCGGTTTCGCGGAACGCGATGGCGTTGGCGCGGTTGACCGAGAACAGGCGCGCCGCCGCGTTGGCTTCGGCGAGGCGATCAATGTCGATGCCGATCATGGCTATGGCGTGCGAGAAGGAGCGCCTGAAGGGCTGCTCCCGGACGTGAGCCGTCCGGCCAATGTAAAGATGAACCGGCGCCTTCACTGGGCAATCGCCTCCGCGTAGGCGGGGCCTGCCGAATGGAACGGCGCCGGGTGGCGGTGCTGTAGCGCCGCCTCCCAGGGAACGCTCCCGCCGAGCGCCAGCGCGGCTTCGAGTCCGGTCCTCAGACCGGCCTCGTGGAACCCGTCGCCGAGCCATGCGCCGGAGACATAGAGCCCGTCCCGACCCTGCAGTCGCTGGATGGTCTGGCGAGCCGCCGCAGAGGGGGCATCGTAGATCGGATGCTCGAATTCGTGGACGCCGAAAGTTTTTTCCGCAGCCGGCTCGACCGTCGGATTCAGCGTGACGAAAACCGGTTTGTCGCTTTGTATCTTCTGCAGCCGGTTCATCCAGTATGTGACGCAGACGCGTCCGCCGTCTCCCTTGAGGACATTCCAGGACGCCCACGCCGCGCGCCGCTTGGGCATCAGCGTCGGGTCGCGATGCAGCCATGCCGTGTTGCTGGAGAACCTGACCGATCCGAGGGCGAGCCTGTGGTCTTCATAGCGGCGGTCCAGCATGGAAAGCGTGTCGTTGGCGTGGGCCGCGAGAATGACGCTGTCAAAGGTTTCGGTCTCGCCCGTTTTGCTCGCGATCTGTACCCGCCCGCCGACCGGCCGGATCGCCTCGATGCGGGCGCCAGGCCGGAGCGCGCCGGACAGGTCCCGGGCCAGTCGATCGACATAAGTCCGGCTGCCTCCTGCGACCGTCCGCCAGACTGGCCGCAGGGCGTGCATCAGGCGGTGGTTGTCGAAGAACTGGATGAGGCTGCCGACTGGATAGTCGAGCATGGCGGCCTCCGGCGTCGACCAGATCGCCCCGCCCATTGGGAGGAGGTAGCCTTCCCGGAAGCTCGACGAAAAGCCGTGCTTGTCGAGATAGACGCCAAGGCTGACGTCCGGGATTGTCCCGGCGGCCAGATGCCCCCGCGCCAGCGTGTTGAAACGCAGGATTTCGCGCAGCAGGCCGATGAATTTGGGATCCGCGAGATTGCGCTTCCAGGCGAAGAGGCCAAGCGGGTCGGAGCCCCATTCATAACCCTTGGGATCCGACACCGCGAAGCTCATGTCGGTCGCAACGGTGGCGACGCCAAGGTGGCCAAGCAGAGCCGTGAGATTGGGATAGTTTGGCTCGTTGTAGCAGATGAAACCGATATCGACCGCTAAGGGCGCGCCGCGATAGTCGATGTCCATGGTCCAGGCATGGCCGCCGATACGCGCCGCGCGCTCATAGACCGTGACGTCAGCCGATTCACGCAGCGCCCAGGCCGCGCCGAGGCCAGAGACGCCCGCGCCAACAACGGCGATGCGCTTGCGTTTCGAGTTCAATGCAGCTTCCCCTCAAGACTGAATCCCTTGCCCGCCACCCCATAAACGCCCAGCGCCCGGCGTCGCGCAAAGGCGTGATCGATGATTGGCCGGGGATAGGTTGCTCCAAGCTCGACGCCTGCCTGCGCCAACACTGGAGCGGACGCCTCCCAGGGACGGTGAATGAATTTTGAGGGAAGGCCCGCAAGTTCGGGAACCCAGCTACGCACATACTCGCCCTCGGGATCGAACGTCTCGCCCTGCAAAGACGGGTTGAAAACGCGGAAATAGGGCGACGCGTCGGCGCCTGTGCCAGCGACCCACTGCCAACCTGCGGCGTTGTTGGCTTCGTCCGCGTCCACCAGCGTGTCCCAGAACCATTCCTCGCCAATACGCCAGTGGGCGAGCAGATCCTTGGTGAGAAACGAGGCGGTGATCATCCGGACGCGGTTGTGCATCCAGCCGGTCGCCCACAACTGGCGCATGCCGGCATCGACGATCGGATATCCTGTCCGGCCCTCTTTCCAGGCCGAGAGGTCGGCGGGCGCGGGAGTCCGCCATGCCATGTCTTCGAAGTCGCGGCGCCAGCAGAGGCGGCTCATCTCCGGATCGTGGTAAAGCAGGTGGTGGGAAAAATCCCGCCACCCAAGCTCGGAAAGGAACTTGGCGATGTCGGCGGGATCGGCATTTTCCGCCTCCTCCGCTGCTTTCGCGGCGCGCCACACATCCGCCGGACCGATCTCGCCGAACCGCAGGTGCGGGCTGAGCCGGGAGACGCCGCTGAGATCGGGACGGTTGCGGCTCTCTGCATAGCCGTCGATTGTCCCGAGAAAGGTCCGAAGGCGCCTGCGCGCGGCCAGTTCTCCGGGCTCGAAAGCTTCGGCTATCGATGCCGACCAGTCCGGATTGACCGGATGCAGTTCCCACGAATCGAGAGCATCCGACCGCAGTGAAGGGTCGGTCGTCGCGAATTTCCCGGGCTCAATGGCGTGCGGGGAGAGGTCAATCCTTGCCTGAAGGGCGCGCCAGAACGGAGTAAAGACCTTGTACCCGGCGCCGGAGGCGGCGGTCATCTGCACGGGCTCGACGAGAAGGGAGGCGTTGAAGGTCTCCACGCGGACGCCGCCGGCCGTCATGTCCGCCTCGATGCGCGCGTCGATTTCGCGCGCCGGGCCGTACCGGCGACTCCAGCGGACGGCCGAAGCGTTGGTTTCGACGACAAGGTTCGCAAGTTCGGTCCGCGCCGCGCCTCGCCGCAGGATCAGGCGGCCGCCTTTCGCGGCGATGCGTTCGCCCAAGGCGCGGAGCGATTTGTCCAGCCACCATCTCGACGCCGCGCCGATCGGCCTGACGCCCGGGCTCAAATCGTCGAGGATGTACGCCAGGATGACCGGCTGTCCCGATCCCTGAGCGGCGGCGAGGCCCGGATTGTCCGCGAGGCGCAGATCGTCGCGAAACCAGAACAGGGTGGGGCGATCGGGCAAGGCGCCTCACGTTGGGGCTGAAGAGCTTTCGCCCTGGTATGACCGTCTTTACGTGGACGGCGGGACGCTGGATCAGACGCTTCTTGGAACCAGCGTTTCGATGGCGGATGAAGGTGGCGGGGCCAGCCGTCCGCCTGAGTGCGCATAGGCCTGCGTGCCCTTGTGAAGCAGCGCGTCGGTCGGAAGGGTCTCTTCTGGCGCGAACTGCAAATTGTTTGAAAGCCGCGCATAGAGCGGCGCGAAATCTGTCTCGACGGTGGCGCGGAAAAGCTCGTCATAGGACCGGATAACGAAGTAGGATTGCTGGAAATCGTCGATCCGGTAGCGCGTCCGCATCAGGCGTTCGAGATCGAAGCGGATGCGGTTGGGCGAGGGATCCTCAAGAGCGAAACGCGATTCCTTGCGGGACGAGGCGATGCCCGCGCCATAGATGCGCAGTCCCGCTGGCGTGTCGATCAGGCCGAACTCGACCGTGTACCAGTAGAGTGCTGCGAGATTTTCAAGACGGCCGAACGAGTGGGCTCTCAGCCCGCCCGCGCCATAGGCCTGCATATAGTCGGCGAATACCGGATTGGTCAGCATGGGCACGTGGCCGAACACGTCGTGGAAAATGTCCGGCTCCTCGATATAATCGATCTGTTCGCGCGCGCGGATGAACGCGCCAGCGGGGAAGCGTCGGTTTGCAAGGTGGTCGAAGAAGACGGCGTCCGGCACAAGGCTGGGCACGGCGACGACCGTCCATCCTGTCAGCGCGCGAAGTTCGGCGTTGAGGACGGCAAAATCGGGAATGCCGCCGCGTCCGAGGTCGAGGGCCTGCATGCCCTCAAGCATGGCGTCATCCGCCCGGCCATCCAGGAGCGCACGCTGGTGGGCGTAGAGCGTGTCCCACACAGCGTGTTCGTCCGCGCTGTAGTCAGACCAGTTCTGGTCGATGACGAAATCGGGGCGCGAGGACGTCCGGCGGGCATTGTCTGTCATGCCGACAATCTAGAGCGCCAGCGGTCCGTCGTCACGTCGGCCCGACTTGAGGGGGGCGTCAGTGGGCGTCAATGCGCCGTCGAGGTCTTGATCCTGTACATTCCGTCGTCGTCGATCTCGAACATTTCGGGGATCGAGGGATGATTGACCGGCTCAAGCGCGTCGTCGGGCAGGAGGTTCCCCTCGGACACGTAGGCGACGTAGTGCGAGGAATCGTTCGTCGCGAGAAGATGGTAGAAAGGCTGGTTCTTCCGGGGACGTATGTCTTCCGGGATCGACGTCCACCACTCCTCGGTGTTGGCGAACTCCGGATCGACGTCGAAGATGACGCCACGGAAGGGAAACAGCCGGTGTCGCACCTGCTGTCCAATCCCGAACTTTGCCGACCGGATTTCGTTCATCATTCGCCCGCTGGCTCCTCGCCGACCCTGCGGACAGCCCCCAGAAACGCAACAGCCCTTGCGTTTCGACGCGCCGCGGATGGATCCACGGTGGACATTGTCTGCATCGTGACCGGTTTTGGCCCGAAACTGGACCGCACGGCAACACGCGATGAGCAGTTGCGCCCCCTTTCAACGTGCCTTCGACGAGAAGTGAGGCTATGAGGGGACAACAGCATTCACGGACCACTCCATGGCGAGGCCACCGAAAGCGCGACGCTCGTCGCGTCGCGCCGGGCCCTGGGAGACGTCGAAACTCTATGCGGCGCTCGACCTTGGCACGAATAACTGCCGTCTCCTGATAGCGGAGCGCGGAGCGTCCGGCGGACTGCGCGTCGTCGATTCCTATTCGCAGATCGTGCGGCTGGGAGAGGGGCTGGCCCGGACCGGCCAGCTCTCGGAAGCCGCCATGGTGCGGGCGATCGAGGCGCTTGGCCAGTGCGTCGCCAAGGTTAACCGGCACAAGCCGGTCGAGGCGCGCTATGTTGCGACGCAGGCTTGCCGCGCCGCCTCGAACGGGCGCGCCTTTCTCAACGAAGTGCAAAGGTCCACCGGTCTCAGGATGGAGACCATCACGCCCAAGGAAGAGGCCAGGTACGCTCTTCTGGGATCGATGGACCTGATAGATCCATCCTCGGATTTCGCACTGGTGATCGACATTGGCGGCGGATCGACCGAATTGTGTTGGGTGGACGCCAAGTCCGCCGCCGCCCACGGCGTCGAGGGCTGCGCGCGCCGACCGCCCATTCTGGGGTGGGCGTCGTTTCCCATCGGCGTCGTGACCCTGGCCGAGTCCTTCGAGGATACGGCGCCCGGCTGGTATTCCCGCATGGTTGAGCATGTCCGCGCACGTCTTCAGCAGAACGACGCGGCCAGCCGTTTCGGTCCGCTGTTCGCTGCGGGACGCGGACAGCTGATCGGGAATTCGGGAACCGTGACCAGCCTTGCGGGCGTCCATCTCAGGCTGGAGCGCTATCAGCGCGCGGCCGTGGATGGAATCTGGCTCTCCCGGCACGAGGCCGAGCAGGCTCGTTTGCGTCTGCACGACGCGACGCCAGCGCAGCGGGCGGCGGAGCCATGCATCGGACCGCAGCGCGCTGACCTTGTACTGGCCGGGTGCGCGATCCTCGATGCGGTCTGGTCGCTGTGGCCGGCTGATCGGCTAAGGGTCGGGGACAGGGGTTTGCGCGAAGGCATGTTGCTTTCGATGATGCACCGTGCGTCCGGGGGCGGGTCACGCCGGACGCGGCCCGGCGGACGCCAACGCTCGCAGGTCGGCAAACCCGCAGGCCCTGGCGCATGACCACCGAGGACGAGGATGGCAAGCGTCGGTGGAAGGCGCCGGCGGACACAAGAGCGCCCGCAGGCGGACGGACCCTGGCGCAGAAGGAACACGTCAAGAAGAAGAAACTCAGCAAGTCCTCGCGGGTCTGGGTCGAGCGCCAGCTCAACGATCCCTATGTGAGGCGGGCCAAGGAGGCCGGATACAGGGCGCGGGCCGCCTACAAGCTGCTGGAGCTTGACGAGAAATTCGGACTGCTCAACCGCAGCTCGCGGGTCATCGACCTTGGCTGCGCGCCCGGCGGCTGGCTGCAGGTGGCGATCGAGAAGGGCGCCGCGCGCATCGCCGGGGTCGATCTCCTGACGGTCGAGCCGCTTGGCGAGGCGGCGATTTTCCTGGGCGATGTCGCCGAACCCGGCATGGAAGGCCAGCTGATGGCGGCCCTGGGCGACGCGCCGACGCTGGTGCTCTCGGACATGGCGGCGGACACCACCGGCCACCGGCAGACCGACCATGTTCGAACCGTCGGCCTTGCTGAAATCGCCGCCCGGTTCGCCATCGACAATCTCGCGAGGGGCGGGACGTTTGTCGCCAAGGTTTTCCAGGGCGGGGCGCAGGGCGAACTGCTTGATCTGCTGAAGGATAATTTCGACGAGGTGCGGCACTGGAAACCGCCGTCGAGCCGGGTCGCGAGCCCCGAGACGTTTGTGATCGCCAAGGGCTTTCGCGGTCGCTGAACCCGCAAAATCCTTTCCAGGGAGGCTGAAAACCACTTCGCGATGCGCTATGACTGTGTGAGAGGCGATTCACGTCCATTGCGTCCATGGGAGGGACGAACCATGAAACACACGATCATGATGGTCGCGGCGGCGCTCGCGTTGACGCTTGGCGGATGCGGCGAAACCGCGCCGGCGGAGCCAACAGCGGCCGAAACCGCTGCCGCTGCCGCTGCAGCCGACAGAGCCGCCGCCGATCGGGCTGCCGCTGCCGCTGCCGCTGCCGATGCGGAAGCCGCCCGGCTTGCCGCCACGACCGCTCCGCTTGCCGACGAGGCGACCTGGGTCGCCGCCTGCACGGCTGCCGGCGTCGATGCCGGCATCTGCGCGTGTGCCGCGAAACAGACCGTCAAGACGGTCGGCGCCAAGGGACTGTTTCCCTGGGTGTGGGAAGGCTATGTCAACCGCGAACCGACGGCCCAGATGCGCTCGCGCAAATGGTTTGGTGAGAATGGCTTCGACAAGCCGGCGCAGCAGGCTTTCGCCGACGCGGTGGGCACCTGTTACGTTACCCAATAGTCGCAACCTCAACGTCTTCATTGTTGCGAGACCGGGTCCGGCGGGTTCCGGCCAACTTTCCTCATGCGAAACCGGCTCCGGCAGAAATCCCCAGGCGGCGCCTGCGCGTTGCCGGGCGGCTGAGCGGCATTCTGTCCGGAGGTGCAAGTCTGGGTCTTCCCACTGGCCGCCAGAATCGCTAGACGGGTCCATGGAACAGGACCCCTGAAAATGAGAATCCGGCAAGCCATCACGTTCGATGACGTGCTGCTGGAGCCAGGCCTGTCGGAAGTTGTTCCGGCGGACGTGGACATCCGCACCCGCCTCACCCGTGAAATCAATCTCAATACCCCAATGGTCTCCGCCGCCATGGACACCGTGACGGAGACCGCGATCGCCATTGCGATGGCCCAGTTCGGCGGCTTGGGCGTCATCCACCGCAACCTGTCGATCGAAGAGCAGGCCGAGCAGGTCCGTCAGGTCAAGCGTTTCGAAAGCGGAATGGTGGTCAATCCGGTAACGGTGACCCCGGAGGTCACGCTTCGTCAGCTCAAAGTTCTCAAGGAGAGGCTGAAAGTCTCTGGCATACCGGTCGTTGAGCCGGGGCCGGAAGGTCGTCCCGCGCGGCTGGTCGGCATCATCACCAACCGTGACACGCGCTTCGCGGACGACGACAATCAACCGGTGTCCGAGCTGATGACCCGCAAGGTCGTCACGGTGCGCGAGGGAGCGGATCCCGCCGAGGCGCGCCGGCTGCTGCACAAGCACCGCATCGAACGGCTGATCGTGGTTGACGAGGAGGGCCGCTGCGTCGGGTTGATCACCGTCAAGGACATGGACAAGACCCAGTCCAACCCCAATGCTTGCAAGGACGAGCAGGGGCGTCTGCGCGTGGGCGGCGCATCGACGGTGGGCGACCACGGCTTCGAACGCAGCCAGGCTCTGATCGCGGCCGGCGTCGATGTGCTGGTGATCGACACGGCGCACGGTCATTCGCTCCAGGTGCTGCAAGCCGTCGAGCGGGTGAAGAAGCTGTCCAACCAGGTGCAGGTGATTGCGGGCAATGTCGCGACGGGCGATGGCTGCAAGGCGCTCATTGATGCGGGCGCCGATGCCGTGAAGGTGGGGATAGGGCCAGGCTCGATCTGCACCACGCGGATCGTGGCGGGCGTCGGCGTGCCGCAGCTGACGGCGATTTCCGACTGCGCCAAAGCGGCTCAATCGACCCAAACGCCGGTGATCGCGGATGGCGGCATCAAGTTCTCGGGCGATTTCGCCAAGGCGCTTGCAGCGGGCGCCAGCTCCGCGATGATGGGTTCGATGCTGGCGGGCACCGAGGAGGCGCCCGGCGAGGTCTTTCTCTACGAGGGCCGCGCCTACAAGGCCTATCGCGGCATGGGATCGCTGGGCGCGATGGCGCGCGGCAGCGCCGACCGCTATTTCCAGAAGGATGTGCAGAGCCAGAAGCTGGTGCCGGAAGGCATCGAGGGTCAGGTGCCGTTCAAAGGGCCGGTGGGCGCCATTCTGCACCAGATGGCCGGCGGTTTGCGCGCGGCCATGGGCTATGTCGGCGCCCGGGACATCGCCGAGCTGCACGAGAAAGCACGCTTCATCCAGATCACCAACGCGGGGCTGCGCGAGAGCCACGTCCACGACGTGAAAATGACGCGAGAGTCGCCGAACTACTCGTTCCCGACCACGTAAGCGCACATGAGAGATTGTCTTCTTTTTCCCGCGCGCCATTTACGATGGCCGGAGGCGCCCCGTGCGTGATGGCGGCAAGATCGCAGCGGCGGTTCTCGTGCTGGAGGATGTGCTGCAGCGCCACCAGCCGGTGAAGGAGGCCGTGCGCGACTGGGGCAAACGGGCGAGGTTCGCGGGGGCGCGAGATCGGGCGTGGATTTCAGGGCTCGTACTGGACGCGCTGCGCCGAAAAAACTCCATCGAGCATGGCATGGAGGCGACGGGCGCGCGCGCGCTGGCGATCGGTGCGCTGAAACACGCCTGGGGCTGGGATGTCCGCAAGATCGAGGAGGCTTTCAAGGATGAGCACGCGCCGGCGGCGCTCGCTGGAAAAGAGCGCGAAGCGCTGCTACTGGCGCCCGATCCTTCGGCTGTGGCGCATGTGCAGGGAGATTTTCCCGAATGGCTCGCGCCATATCTAGCGCGGGCTTTCGGGCCCGATGCCGTGGTCGAGGCGCAGGCGATGGCGACCCGGGCGCCGGTGGATCTGCGGGTCAACACGCTGAAGTCGGATGCCGCGAAGGCGGGGCGGGCTCTGGAGAGCGTCAAGGCCCGTGCGATCCCGGAGCTGGTCAACGGGATCCGGATTCCAGCGGCAGAATCCGTGGATCGCGGCGAGAGCGTCAAGGCGATACCAGCCTGGTCCAAGGGGTGGGTTGAAGTGCAGGACATGGGCAGCCAGATCGCGGCAACCGCGAGTTGCGCCGCGCCCGGCGAGCAGGTTCTGGACTATTGCGCGGGCGGCGGCGGCAAGACGATCGCGATGGCGGCGATGATGGAGAATAAGGGCCAGATTTTTGCGCATGATGTGGACGGACGGCGTTTGTCGGCCCTGATCCCGCGCATCGACCGGGCGGGCATCCGCAATGTGCAGCTGAGGCATCCGAAGGAGAACGCCTCACTGGACGATCTCATCGGCAGGATGGACCTCGTGATGATCGACGCGCCGTGCACGGGCGTCGGCACATGGCGGCGCAAGCCGGATGCCAAGTGGCGGGTGTCGGAGGGCGCCCTGCGCAAGCGGATAGAGGATCAGGCCATGATCCTGCGGACGGCGTGCCGTTTTGTCAGGCCTGGCGGGCGGCTGGTATATGTCACCTGTTCATTCCTGATGGAGGAGAATGAGGACCAGGTGGCGAGTTTTCTTGCCGATTGGTCAGAATTTAGCGCCGAGGACGCGGCCGAGACGGCGGTGAAATCGGGGCAGCTGACGGAGCGGGGGGCGGCCCTGCTGCGGCGCTGCAAGGTGGGCGGAGACGCCGTGCGGCTGACGCCCAAGACTGCGGGGAGCGACGGGTTTTTTGTTTCGGTTATGCGGAGGATTGGTTGAGCACCTGCTCCGGGGCGCTGTGAGGCCAATGCCTGCTGCGGCCGGTGCAGAAGCCTGAAAACAGATCACGTCCTTCGATCGTCTCAGACAGACTCTGAAAACCTCGGCGGCGGTGTCTTGCATAGCAAGGTACCCGGTGTCACACGTCAGGTGTGAAAACAGAACCGTTTCATTCCGGCTGGGACGCTGAGTCCTGGAAAGCGCAGCTCCGAAAGGGCGCGGCCGAACTCGCGATCCTCGGCATGCTGGCGCCGGGCGAACGCTACGGCATCGAATTGCTGGGCTGATTGCGGGACTACCCAGCGATCGGGGTCGCCGACGGCACTATCTACCCGCTTCTCAATCGCCTGGAGAAGGAAGGGCGGGTGGCAAGCCGCTGGGCGCCCGATCTCGGAGCCGGTCCGCCGCGAAAATACTATCGCCTGACCCGTGCCGGCCGCGGCGCCTTGGCTGGCATGCGACCCATCTGGCGGGGCTTTCAGACCGACCTCGATCTGCTTCTTGGAGAAACACCATGACGCAAGCTGAGCGCGCCGCCGCCATTCGCGCCTATCTCGCGCGCCTGTCGCGGTCGCTTTCGCGTCTCCCGCCTGGTGACCGCGCCGCGATCACGGCTGAGATTGGCTCTCACCTGGCGCAACGCACGCTCCGTGTCGGCGCCGAGTCCGCCCTGCTCGAACTGGGCTCGCCCGACCAAGCCAACGGACGTTGACGAGCGGACGGTGGCGCGGCACATCGCGGCATGGAAAGCATTTCCCGGGATTCCCTCTGCCGGCCCGACCACGAGCGCGTTCTCATAATCGATTTCGGCAGCCAGGTGACGCAGCTGATCGCGCGGCGGGTGCGCGAAATGGGCGTCTACTGCGAGGTCCATCCATATAACCGGGCGCAGGCAGTTCTGGATGCCGGGTTTGCGCCCAGGGCGGTGATCCTGTCGGGCGGTCCCGCAAGCGTGACGGATGCAAATAGCCCGCGTGCGCCTCAGTCCGTTTATGAGCTGGGCGTGCCTTTGCTGGCGATCTGCTATGGCCAGCAATCCATGGCGGTGCAACTTGGCGGAGCGGTCGAAGGCGGGCATGCGCGCGAGTTCGGACGGGCGGATGTCGAGATCATGGCGTCCAGTCCTCTGTTCGAGGGGATTTGGGAAGTCGGGCGGCGCTATCCGGTGTGGATGAGCCATGGCGACCGGGTGACGAAGCTTCCGGACGGTTTTCAGGTGATCGGCATGTCCGAGAATGCGCCATTCGCCATCGCAGTGGACGAGACCCGGCGCTTCTACACAACGATGTTTCATCCGGAGGTCGTGCATACGCCGGACGGCGCGAAGCTGCTGTCCAACTTCGTCAGCAAGATCGCGGGGCTAAAGGGCGACTGGACCATGGCCGCGTTCCGATGGGAGGCGGTCGCGAAGATCCGGGCCCAAGTGGGTGACGGCAGGGTGATATGCGGCCTTTCTGGCGGCGTCGATTCATCGGTCGCGGCCGTGCTGATTCACGAGGCGGTCGGCGATCAGCTGACCTGTGTCTTTGTCGATACGGGCCTGATGCGCGCCAAGGAGGCCGGCGAGGTGGTCAGCCTGTTCCGGGGTCACTACAATATTCCGCTGGTGCATGTGGATGCGGGCGATGAGTTTCTCGGCGGCCTCCAGGGGATCAGCGATCCCGAAGAGAAGCGCAAATTCATCGGCAAGACGTTCGTCGGGATTTTCGAGCGCGAGGCCGGGAGGATCGGCGGGGCGGAGTTCCTGGCGCAGGGGACGCTTTATCCCGACGTGATCGAGAGCGTGTCGTTCGATGGCGGACCTTCGGTGACGATCAAGTCACACCACAATGTGGGCGGGCTGCCCGAGCGCATGAACATGAAGCTGGTGGAGCCGCTGCGCGAGCTGTTCAAGGACGAGGTGAGGGCGCTGGGCCGCGAATTGGGCATGCCGCAGGCCTTCGTCGGACGCCATCCGTTTCCGGGACCCGGCCTGGCGATCCGGATTCCGGGCGAGGTGACGGCCGAGCGCGTCGCCGTACTGCAGAAGGCGGATGCGACCTATCTCGACGAAATTCGAAAGGCTGGATTGTACGACCAGATCTGGCAGGCGTTCGCTGTCCTGCTTCCGGTACGCAGCGTTGGCGTCATGGGTGATGGACGGACTTATGACAATGTGCTGGCGCTGCGTGCGGTCACGTCAACGGACGGAATGACGGCGGACTATTTCCCTTTTTCCCATGATTTTCTTGGACGTTGCGCGACCCGCATCATCAACGAGGTCGAGGGCGTCAGCCGGGTCGTCTACGATATCACGAGCAAGCCGCCCGGCACGATCGAGTGGGAATGATTCAGGGCTCTTCCGTGTGGTGCGCCTCGTCGACTGCGGAGGCAGGCCCGCCGATGAAAAGGTTCATGGTGAATCCGCCATTGCAAAGGGAGCAACCTATTGTAAGCTAAGAAATGCACTTTCAGTCTGAAAATGCACCCTGCAAAAAATGCCATGACCCATTGAGCCGGATCGCGACTCCAGAGAGCACGCCGCTCGACGCGAAATGAAAACCATCGCCTGATACGTCGAGCACCTAGTTTGCGCGGAAAGCCGCAACGTCGTTACCAAGTGGTGTGACCACGATGTCGGATACATCGTTCCGGATACTGGCCCTCATCTGTCGCGCTTGCTCAAGACCCGCGACGATGGCGGCGCGGCTTGTGTACCGGGGCACACCTTGCTCGATCCAGGCGAAGCCATCGACATCGGCATAAGTCGCGGCGACGACGTCCCAGTGACCTGCCTCGCCAGCATCAGACCATCGCTGGATCAAGTCCGTGACGTCCCTCTCTACCGCGCCACTGTCATGAACCGGCAGGGCCTGCGTTTGGGCACAGGCGACCAATCCAAGGATCGGGGCGCCGGCGCACAATGATCGGAACATCAGTGCTTCCTTCTTGCGCTGACCGCACCGCCATCGAGCCCGGCAGCAGCCCAGACAGGCGTTGAATACCAATACCATGCGCTCCGAAATTCGAGGCTGGATAGAACGTGGCCAGCATTTTGATGCTGGGCGTCATGGTTTTTGCTGAACTTTTTTAAGGTCATCTGGAGTTGGTGTGATTGCGAGTTGAGCTTGCTTGGGCGACAGAAACAAGCGCGCAGATCTCACCACCCGTTTCCTCAGCAGGAACCAGCAGAGCGTCGCGTAAGCTAGCATGCCGACAAGGACAGATGTCGTCAAATCGACCAACGCGGGCCATTGGTAAGCATAGAATTCGCGCCAGATCATCACGATTGCCATCATTGCCAGCGCGATGAAGGCTGGACCGGCAAAGGCAAGAACGTACTGAATCGTGGAGACCTCTGCGAGCCGAGTCACATACCGAAGGCGGAAAGGCCAGACGAGTGCGTACGTCGCCACAACTGCAGCGCTGACGACTTCAACGCCGTATGGCGCCGCCGCGAAGACCAGAAGCAGCCCAAGCACGCCTTCAACACCGGCAAATCCAAACATTGCTGATGCGCGCCCGATGGCGAGGGCGTAGGCCTCGTGAATGCGCTCTATGGTGAGATAGAGGCCGAAGATTGCAAGAATCTGCATGATCGCCGCAGCTGCTACCCATTCCCTGCCGAGCAGCAAGTCGAGCAGCGCAGGCGCAACGGCGATGAGACCCGCAAAGCTTGCGAAAGTAATCAGGCTGGAGGCATCCCTGACATCACCAAGGAGCTCCGCGCCCGCCTTCTCGCCAATGCGCAATGCGGCGAATGCAGGTTGGGAGACGAAGCGCACTGGGGCGACCAACACGAACGCCAGGGCGTCGACAAGACGCCAAGCCGCCGTGTAGAGCGCAAGCGCGGCCGGGCCCAGGAAGATGCTGATGGCGTAGTTTGGTGTCTGCAGCGCCAGCACTGCAGCAAATCGCAGGCCCAGCATTCTAGAGCTATAGCGCCAGACATCGGCGTAGTGCTCGCGACTGGCCGACAATCCCGGACGCCACGTTTCCGCCAGCCACACGAATCCATCCGTCACGACGCCTTGCACAACCCGCTGCACCACGAGGCTCCACACGTTCCAGCCAGCCAGGGCCGCCAACACGCCAGCAATCGCGCCGGCAACCGGTCCCAGCACTGTCCGAACTGCGAGTGAGGAGAATGCGAGCCGCCGCCTGAGACGCGCTACCGGCACGGCAGCGAGGGCGACGAACAGAACGGTGACGCTGGAAACGCGCAAAAGCTCCTCGACGCGCGGTTCATGATAGAGGGTCGCGACTGACGGCGCTCCAATCCAGATCACGCCCATGATGACAAGAGCGACCACGATTAGCAGCCAGAAAGTCGCGCTCAGATGCCCGGGTTCCAGATCAACGCGTTGGATCAGGAAATCACTGAATGTCTCGCGAACAAGAGTTTCGCCGAGCACCACGACTGCGATCGCCATCATGGCGACGCCGACGATCTCGGCGCCAAGCAGGCGCGCGTAGATGATGAAGCTCAGAAAAAGGATTGCCTGCTCAGCCCAGATGGCCAGCGACATCCAGGTCATGCCCGTGCTGAAATCGCGTCTTACAGACCTCGACATGCTTAAGACCTAGGGGAACGTTGTCGGCAGTATCGACGAGTTGACAGTTTTTGACCGTTGGCGGCTGGCCCATCTCACGGACGCGGGTACCAGCAAGTTCAAGGCCCCGGATTATTCGGGAAGCCGCGTGCTGCTGGGGGCCTGCTGTGTATCGGACTGAGGGGCGCGGACTGAGCGAGAACCGGAAAGGAGGTGTCAGAAAAATTCTGGAAGGCGTCGTCAAACGCAACTACCAGCGCGCGCTGCGGCAGCGTTTCGCTACGCAAGCCCCAGTCAGGACAGGCAGCATGGGGCACAACACGCCATCCAGCATCGGCAACCGCTTGCATCTGGGCAGTCAAGATTACTGGCGCGAAGGAAGTCGGTCCGCGCTCTGGCGAGATCGACTGGTACATCAAGACCGGGCCGTGTCGGCTGGCATTCTGGCGTCTGTCATCATAAGCTCAATCCTCCACGACGTGTAACTCAAACTCGTGGCGAAGACGCGTCCAGTGCGCGCGATCAAATTGTCCGTCTGGCGACAGGCAGTCTACGGCGCCGTAGGCCATGGCGAGCGCGTGGTGCGTGTTGTCGTGTGCGAACAGTCCCTGTCGGCCGAAGGTGAGAAGATTCTCAATGCTGTCAATCCACTTGTCCATCGCCTCGAAGTTCTCGGCGTAGGTTCGATCATAGACCGGATAGGCGAAGGGCAGGCGGCGTGTCTGTATCTGGCGTAAGCGCGATGTGACCGGCAGGCCTGTTGAGGTTAGCCACTCACAGAGTTTGGCGCCGAGCGCATCGTCACTCATGCCCCAGTACTGGTCGCCGGGATCCGAGGGCAATTCCGCGCATAGCACTGTATGAGTCTTTGGCTCCGTGGCGTCGTAGTAGTTCTTCGTTTCCGACAGACGGGAAATCGGGATCGACTCTTCGGGGAAGTAGTGCGCGTCGAACTCGGTAAAGCGGTGCTGTTCGAGCACCAGGTAGATGAGGATCATGCCGCGAAACCGGATGGATCGAGCCGCGTTTTGTACCGCTTCCGGCGCTGCGGACCCTGCGGCGCGCACGAGCGATGTGATCGGCAAGGTGGACCACAGCGCGCCGGGAGACTTGCTGATGTCGCCTTCAGGAGTTTTGAGCCGGATCGACTGTACCCGGTTGTTCAGAATGGTCATGCCTTCGAAGCGCGTGCGAAGTTGCACATCTGCGCCAGCTTTCTGCGCTTCTTCCGAAAGGCGGTCACAGATCAGACCGAAGCCGCGCTTCGGATAATAGAACTTGCCCGCTGTCGACGATTTCAGGCCGGGAACCTGGCCGAAAATCTTCTTCATGAGCTTTGGCAGCGAGCTGCCAGAGACGCGACGCTTGGCCAGTGTCGGAGCCAGCTCTGATGGCTGAAGACCCCAAAGCTTGCGCATGTACGGGAAGTAGAAACTTTCGCACATCGTGCGGCCGAGTCCTGCCAGCAGGACGCTTGCGAATGTTTCGTCTTTCACCTTCGGTGCGCGCATTTTTGCGGTCGCGGCATCGAAGAAGAGAGATGCGGCAAAGCCGGTTGGCAGTCGCGTGGCGAGGTCGAATGGCTTCAGAGGAAAGTGAATCCATCTTCGCTGAAGACGGATGCGGCCGTGGCGCGGGCGAAGGAGCATGTCTTCGCCAAGTATCGCTTTCAGGTCCGCCAGAATTGTGGGATCGGAAGCAGGATGCAGGCGGTGGCTACCGAAGTCGCAGTGTATCCCGTCGATCATGAAACTGCCGGCGTTGCCGCCAACGCGTTCGCCGCCTTCGTAAAGCGTGACGCCGTGTTTGCCGGCCTGCGCAAGCTTCAGTGTTGCGCCAAGACCTGCGGGGCCGCCTCCAAGAATCGCAACGTTGAAACGCGCGGCGTCCATGGTTTCATGTCCTCTTGGGCGTCTGGGCGACTGAGGATGCTACCTGAACAAACGCGCCAAGCAGTCCGCCGGCAACCACGATGGTCTGCCACAACAGGCTTGCCGCTATGACCGGCGCAGTCGTGGGCGAAAACGGAGCCATCAGGCCCGACAGGCCAGCTTCGCGCACGCCAAGGCCGCCGATGCTGATGGGAAGCGTGGCGATCAGCTTGGCAAGCGGCCAGGCAAACAGCCACAGTGCAACCGAATCGGGACCGCCAATGCTCGCTGAGAGCGCAGCGTTCAACATGGCAAAAGCTGTCTGTATCACAATCGACATCACCACGCAGACAAGGATCGTGGTCTTCCGCCCAGCCATGCGCCCAAGCGCTTCGGACAGAAGAGCGAAAAGTCGCCCCGCGCTCCCGCCTGCCTTGATCGTGCGAATGAAGCTGGCGATTGGCTGCAGCATCATGACGCTGGCAAAGCCGATGATCGCGACGCCAACGGTTGCGATATAGACCCAGCTATCATGAAGGCCGGCTTGCGCTCCCAGCATGGCGAGGCCAATGGCCGAGATCGCGAGGAGCGTTACACTGTCGATTACGCGATCGACAAGCGAGGCAAGGACAAGATCGGCTTTGCGAACTTTGGCTCGCATCATCACCACCGCTCGCACAACATCGCCTCCTGCAACTCCGGGGAGCGCGAGGCTGGCGGCCAGGCCGGCGAAGTGCGCCTTCAGTGCTGTCCAATAGGGAATGGGTTCGCCGATCAGGGCACGCCATTTCGCTGCGGCAAGCGTGTGCCCGGCAAGGTAGCCCACAAAGACGCCCAGCCACACGAGCGGATTGACCTTGACCAGGCTGGCCCAGACTTCATTCAGGGGAATGACGAAAAACAGGATCGCGAACATCGCGACCGTTCCCGCCAGTTTGAGCCAGCCTAACAGCCTGTTTTTTCTTGTCGGCTCCTGTGGCGGGTCGGCGGTCACATTGGTCTCCAGGGCGCGCTAGGTCAGGCTCGCAGGTGAAGACGGGAGATCATGTCCGCAATCAACCCGAGCGACCAGATCATGACCGCAGCAAGCAGCGCGAAAATGGCGCTTTCCGACAAGTTGCCAATATAGATGTCGTAAATAGTCTTGCCGATCCCGACGACGAATAACCCAAGCCCGATCGGCATAAACACACGCAGCGGGTGGAATAACATGATGATACGCACGACCAGCAGCATAAAGCGGAAGAAATCTGTCGGCCGGATCTTCGAGTGGCCGACCCGTTTGCCATAGACGATCGGATGATAGACCACGGACAGCCCTGAGCAGATCATGCAGAGCGTGATTGTTGTCGTGAAGGAAAACCCGTCAGGAAGAAGTTGTATGAAACGCTGCAGGGACGACCGTCGCATAACCCGCAGGCCTGAGTTGAGGTCGGGAATTTCCCGTTTGGCCAGTGTATTGGCCAGATTGTTCAATATCCACTTCGCCGGCTTGCGGATGAGGGGAACGCCCGTCATGGCCTCGCCGCGATTGCCGACAATCATGTCATGCCCTCGGGCTTGCTCGAGCATCGTAGGGATAGCCGAGACCGGATAGGTTCCATCGGCGTCGATAATCACGACATAGTCCGAAGCCGACGCGGCGATGCCGATTTTCAGTGCATGGCCGTAGCCGAGGTTGGACGGACAGCGTATGGTGTGCGAGCCGCTTTTTGAAGCAGCGTCACCCGTCCCGTCGGTCGAGCCGTCGTCCACTACGACGATACTGGCGTCGAGACCATGATTCGCGATCATTTCGCGCAGTTGCCTGATCGTGTCCGCAATGGCCCCGACCTCGTTGAAGGCGGGGACGACGATCGCAAGGTCGCTGTGCTTCCCGGTGGACGTGTCGGCCAAAACTTGTTCCAGCCTGTTCATTTCAAAGCCAATGACCCTTGTTAGGCTAGCCGTAGACGCAAGTTTCGCGCCAGCAATTTATTAGCGACTTACGCCGGGATCGTCGGCAACGCCAAATTAACAACTATCTTACCGGATCGGCGGGCTGATCCCTGGCGCCGCAGAGGGCCTCGGCACCATTTAATTTGACTGTGTTAGCGCGCGGGCAAGTTATTTTGTTACGATAATTACGGTATCCAAATATACGGCCCATCATAAATCCGATTTAGCGGCTGACAGTTTAATTACAGTGAAAAAAAATCAGCCAGTAAGCCGAAAAATGCTCTTTATGTAGAGTAACCGTTGAACCATGAAAGTATGCCAAGAATCAGTGTCGCGTTGTCCGTAGCGACTGCATCTAAAAGCCCCAGAAGTCCCCGTAATAATCATCAACGCCGTGCTGATGCATCAGTATGGGTATTTGACACTTACCGCTCGAATCGCCGATTGCCGCGTATCGCATGTCGCTCATAGCCTCCGTTATCGGGACGGTTCAAACCAGACCCTTGGCCACCTTTTCCAACAGCCCCAATCGTGGCGCCGCCAGCGACAGCGCGATGAAGCTCGCATCTGCTGCATCCAAGGCCGCGTCAATGTCCGCTTCATTCATCGCAGCCGACAGAAACATGTTGTGCCAAGGGTGGACGTAGACGCCGCGCGAGACCATCTGCGAACTCCAGAAATATCCAAGTCGCATGTCCGCATCGTCTTCGAACAGGACAAGCGGCATCTGCGGTGGACCTGACTGGCGCAGCCTGAAGCCGTGGGCGGCTGAACGTTCCTGGAGTCCGATCCTCAATCGATTCCCGAGGCCCTCGATGCGCTCCAGATAATTGGTGCTGCGGATCATCGCGAGCGTGGCGAGGCTCGCGGCCATCGCGGCGCCGGCAAACCAGTAGGAGCCGGTCGTGAAGATCGCTTCAGCGCCGCCGCGAGCCTCGTCGGAGCCGACCAGCGCCGAGAGCGGGTGTCCATTGGCGATGCACTTTCCCCAGCAGGACAAATCCGGTTCGACTCCAACGATCGACCAGCTGCAGTCACGCGCGATCCGGAAGCCGGCGCGAACATCGTCAACGACCAGCAGGGCGCCGGTCTCATCGGCCAGTTCGCGTGCGCGGGTTGCAAAGGCCTTCGTCGGCGCGGCCTGATCCACAAAGACGTCGTGCTTGAACGGCGTAGCGAAGATCACCGCTAGATTGTCGCCGGCGGCCGCCACCGCCGCTTCGAGGCTGCCGACATCGTTGTAGTCGCAAAGATGCTGATCGGCCTGGTCGGCCCGCGTGACGCCGCCAGCGCGTGGATTGCTCCAAGGCGCCGCGCCATGATAGGCGCCCCGGGTCCGCACGACGCCTGTGCGCCTGGTATGAGCCCGTGCGATCATCAGCGCGATCGTGTTTGCGTCCGTTCCATTCTTGCAGAACATCGCCCAGTCGGCGTGAGAGATCATGGATACCAACGCCTCAGCCAGATCGACCATCAGGTGCGATGGGCCTGTCATCACGTCGCCAATGGCGAGTTGGTCAACATAGGCGCTGTCGATTGCCGGATTGCCATAGCCGAACAGCTGCGGACCGTAGGCGCACATGAAGTCGAGGAGCCGGTTGCCGTCGGCGTCCCAGAGGTATGCGCCTTCGGCCCGGGAGAAAAACTGCGGAAAACCATCGGGAAGCCTTGTCACCGATTGATGACCGTACATGCCGCCAGGGATGACGCGAGCGGCGCGCTCTTTTAGCGCGCTGTCTTTTGACGACGTCATGTCCGGCCTCACTTGAATTCACTCATCGCCTGGATCGGCCTGCGATCAGGCGGAAGGTGTCGGCTCCGACATGGTATCCCTACAATTCCCAGCCTTTCCGGTACGCCCGGTCGAGCAGGATGTTTGCGTCTTCCGCGTTGGTGATCCTTCCGGTTGCGCCATCGTATTCAATCGGGTGTTCGGCTCGAAGCGCAACGATGCCCAGCAGCATCGTCTCGGTCAGCGGAGCGGCCGCCTCGAACGGCGAAGAGACAGCCTCTTCGCCGCGGATGGCGCGGATCCAGTTCATCTCATGGCCGGAAGAGCCGCCCGCGATTCGCGCTAGCGTCTGTGGAATGCCGTGTCCGCGCGCCCTGGCTTCCTCACCGATCAGCATCGGCTTGGCTCCATAGGTGTCATGGATCAGCATCCCCTCGTCGCCGATGAAGAGGACCCCGCCAACTGGCTCCATGATACGATCCGGCGGCAGCCCCACGGGCGTCGGCGGCATCAGACCCCCATCATACCAGGTAAGTTTCAGCGGGCCGCCCTTCGCCTTGGCGAACTCGAAATGCGTCACGCTGCCCAGCGGATAGCTCGTCAGTTCCTCTGGCCTTTTGGCGTCCCACGGATCGATGTCGCCACCCCACAGAGTGTGGCGTGTCTCGATGCGCGTCGGCAGCCCCGGCTCCAGCGCCCAGACAGGGAAATCCATGAGGTGCGCGCCCATGTCGCCGAGCGCTCCGGTGCCGAACGGCGTCCAGCCTCGCCAGTTGAAGTGCGCGTAGTCGGGGTGGTAACCCCAATCAATGTCGGCCGGTCCGCGCCACAAATCCCAGTCGAGGCTAGATGGCGCCGGCTGGGCGAAGGGTCTGGCGATACCTTGCGGCCAGACCGGCCGGTTGGTCCAGACCTGGACTTCGCTCACCTTGCCGATCGCTCCGCCGCGGATCAGTTCGACAACGCGGCGGCCATCGTCGCTCGAATGACCCTGATTGCCCATCTGCGTGACGATGTTCGGGTTCTTCTGCGACAGATTGAGGAGCATTCGCGCCTCTCGCACAGTGTAGGTAAGCGGCTTCTGCAGGTAGACGTGGATGCCGCGCTCCATCGCCATGCGCGCAGCCGTTGCATGGTGGTGGTCCGGCGTCGCGATGACGACAGCTTCGATGTCCTTGCGCGTATCCAGCATGCGCCGGTAGTCCGAGAACCGCTCGGCCATGTCGTACGCCGTCTTCAGGGCCTCACGTTCAGGCCGCAGCGCGCCGTTCTTGTCGAGCAAGGACTTCCGGACGCGCTCATAATCCACATCCGCGACCGCGACGATGTTCTGACCCGTCAGAGCCGACATGTTGCCGGCGCCCATCCCGCCCCCGCCAATGACGGCGACATTGACACGATCGGTGGGACCAAACCGCGTGCGTTTCTGGGCGTGGACGCCGTTCGGCAGCGACGCCCATGCCGCCGCTGCGGCCGCGCCGCCCACCAGGGCGCGCCGGGTGAATCCATCGCCGCCAGATGCTCGCGGCTGTTGCGCCGTACTCCGATTCCCGAATGTCATGTGCGCCCTTTGCCCGATGAAGCAGTTCCCTCTCGGAGCAGCACCCGTTTCCATGAACGGTGGGCCGCCCCATTGATGAGGTTGCCTGAAATCTGGAGGCGATGGAATGGGTCTGTTACTTGCGGGCCGGAACGTTGATCAGACAACGCGGCAGGGCTTCCTGCGCCACTACTCCTCACCCGGGGCCAGCCGCATCAGAACGCTGTCGGCGCCCTCGTCGGTGATGACCCAGAGATAGCCGTCCGGGCTTTGCTCGACGTCGCGAATGCGCTGATGGAGGTCGAGCAGAAGCATTTCGCTGCGCACCATCTCCCAGTTCTCGTTGAACACGATGCGCTCGATATGTCCCGTGCGCGGTGAGTTGCTCATCCGCATGGACCCGATGAACAGATTGCGCTTCCACCCCGGGAACTTGTCTCCGGTGTAAAAGACCATGCCCCCCGGCGCGATGGAGGGCACGTAGGAGATGTGAGGCCGGGTGAGGCCTTGCTTGTGCGGCACGGGAGAGACCTTCGTGCCGGAGTAGTAGCGCCCGTCGCTCACGACCGGCCAGCCGTAATTCTGGCTGGCGCGCAGGATGTTGACCTCGTCGCCCCCCTGTGGGCCATGCTCCGACACCCAGAATTCGCCGGTCCACGGATTGAGCGCGAGGCCAAGATTGACGCGATGGCCCAGCGTGAAAATCTCCGGATTGTAGCCTTTCTTGCCGGCGAACGGATTGTCGGTCGGAACGCTGCCGTCCTCGTTCAGGCGCAGGGTCTTTCCGGCATAGTCGTCCGGCTTCTGGGCCCGCCCGATCGAGTCATCGGTTCCGACGCCCGGGCAACCGATCGTGAAGTACAGCTTGCCGTCCGGCCCAAACATCATCTTGGTGTAGAGGGCATCGACGTCGTCGGAGAGGAAGATGTCCTTGCCGTCAACAATCTCATGGCCATTCCAGCGTCCACGGAAGATGGCGTTGGAGCCATATTCGCCGCGCGCCGGCTTGTGATAGGCAAGGTAGATCAGGCCATTGGTCGTGAAATCTGGGTGCAGCTTGATGTCCATGAACCCGGTCGCAGTTCCCAGCACCGCCACCTTCGGTGTGCCCGCCACAGGGCTGGGATCGAGCTTGCCGTCACGCACGATGCGGAGACTGCCCGCGCGCTCCGCGACCAGAACCTCGCCGGTTGGAAGGAACTCGATGGCGCGCGGCGACGTCAGCCCGCGTGCGATCACGGACACGCGCAGGTCCCGCTGCTCCCAGGTTTCAAACTCGAACGGACCGTCACCAACTTTCGGCGCAGCCCAGGCGGCTGGCCGCGGACCGTCGGCGCCGTCGCGCTCCGAACGGATGCGGCGGGCCGGATAGGGAATTCCGGGAATGTATGCTTCGCGGTTTCGCCCTGTGGGGTCCGTGCTCCGGTCTGCGGCGGCAAGTTGGACGCGCGATTCAGGCGACGCAGTCAGGAAGGCGACGACGTGCGTGCGCTGATCCTCGTTCAGCATGCCCGCCTGCAGCGACATTAGCCCGTCCGGGGAAAGCGCCGTCAAGACGCGGTCACGCCCGAGGCTGTGCAGATCGTCCAGCACCGGCGCTGTCTCGTCGCCGCCATTGTGGCACGCAGCGCAGAACGTGTTGTAGACCTGCTGCCCTGCGACCTCGACGGGCCCCGCCGACGGCATCGCGGCTGGCGTCGCTTCGCCGGCAGGCTCGGTTGAGGTGCATGCCGCGAGCGCAAGGAAGGGAGCGGCAACAAGGGCAGTTAGACGATTCATGCATGTCCCCGCTTCGATGGCGGTGCATAGAAGGCGGAAAATGCGGTTCCAGTCACGCTGCGGTGCGGCAGAAATCGCCGGTGACTGAAGGCGAGACTGCAATCGAAGGAAATCTTGCCATAGAATCAGGCATGTCCAGTTCTGGACGAATGACGACAACCGGCGAATTCTCAGTCGCGCCTCACGAACGAAAACGCGCCAGATCGTTTTTTCCCGCTCCCAAGGGGTAAATCGCTACCGGCGGCGCGCGCCGTCCATTCTCTTCGGCTTCCCCGGCATGCATTTTGGCGGTGCGAAAGCGCGTTTGTCATCGGTCGCGGCGCGATCGAACGTCGCTCCATAACTCTTCTGCTAGAAGCCGGCGGGCGGATTCTCTTAGTCGATTGGAGATGTTCCTCCCGTCCAGAACGGGCTCGACCACGCGAGTCCGCCGTCGATCTGCTGCACGCGAACGAAGTAATTGTCTCCAGCCCGGAACGGTTCGGGATCAGTCCAGGTGAAACTTCTGACGCGCTCGGTCGGCGTCGTGATGGGCCGCAGTGTCACGGTGTCTGCGTACTGGCCCGTTTTGGCGACCACGACCTCCGGGCCGGATCTCATGTCGGCGCCAATGAATGTGTGAGCCACGGGCTGGGCGCCGCGCGTCGTCAGAACGACCTGTGTTTTCTCATTCAGTCCGTCGAGTTGGAGTACAACTCCCTTCGTTGAGCCCCGGGTACGCAGGAAGAACTCGACCTTGTTCGGGTCGTCCTTCGAGACGCGAACATATTCCGTGTGAACATTCTCGTTCTTCGGGGCCGCCACCGATATCAGACGGGCGCCCTTGATGTCGATAACGCCCTCCCAGCGTCGCCATGTTCGGGCCTCGGCCCCCCACGTCGGTTGCTGCGACTCGGAGAAGAACTTCAGCTCCAGCGTATCCGTGTCGCCAAGCGCCGTGTCGATGAAGCCCTGCCGATGGACTTCCGAGCCGTTCTTGACGATCACGATCTCTTCGATGGCAGTGGTTCCAATGACGCGACCTTCGATCTTGCGTTCCTCGATCGGGCCGGTGCGTTTTCCCATGCGGCTTGAAGACATTGTTGCGTCTAGGATGATGCGAAACCCGTTGGTTGCGTACCCAGCCCGATCGCGGATCGAGTCGAAGATGGCGTTGGAGGATTTGGCGGGTGCGATGATCGCCGCGAGCCCGCCGAAATTGTCGGAGGAGGGCGTGTCGCGAAGGGAGCGCAGGCCGGGATGGCCGCTGTGATCGTCAGACCCTCCTAGAAAGCCGACTTCGTGGCCTTGGCTGAGATAGGCGCGGCCAAACCACTCGAAAGTTCCGTGGTTCGAAACCATTTCCACGAAGGGCTCCAGCGAAGAATCCGAGATCTTCCAGTCGCCGGGCTGATGGGCGTGGGGAAGCACGATCACGTCGGCCACGTCGTAGCGCGCCGCAAGCTGTCGGTGCAGCTCTGGCAGGGTCGGCGCCCATTGGCGCCCAATGCGGTCGCGGGCGGCCGGCGTGCGAAACAACACATTATGGTGCCCGCCCCTGTTGGCGTCGACCGTCCATTCATAGCCTAGATACGTTTCGAACTTTCCAGGCTCGGAGAATTTCGTTACCGCCCGCCGAAGAGATTCCCACTCGAAATCGTCCATCCAGAGGTCGTGCTCGGAGAGCGTCACGAAGTCGAGCCGAGAGTCATTGCGCGCGAAATCGAAAAAGCCATCGACTGTGCCGACCCCCTCGGCGAAACCCGAATGACCGTGCGTTTCTCCCCAAAAGATGCGCCGTTGCGGATCGAGTTCGACTAGAACGGGGTTGGATTCTCCCCGGATCAGGCCATCGGCGGATTCCACGGTGAACAGGTGGACGCCGGGTTGGGAGATACGCAGGTCACCGAACACGGTGATGGCGCCAACGCCGGCTGCGATCTGTTTGAACGGCGCTCCGTCGAGCCGTACACGGTAAGCTGGAAAGTTTCGCGTCGCGCGGTTTCGGAACCTGTCTTCGCTGCGAACCGCAAGCTCGAACGGTTCTCCCGCCTTGACGATCGAGGGAGCGAAAGCGCGTACGCCAGCCGTAAGGTCGCCGTCCAGGAGGAACGGAATTTCAGGCAGGTTGAAAAGCACATTCTCATTCGCGAGATGCAGCCAGACCCGGTAGCGCAGGGCTGTCGATTGGAGCACGCCAAGGCGCGCCCCCTTTGATCCCTGGCCGGTGTCGCCGATCGTGATGGTAACTTCGTCGCCGGGCTCCAGGGTCCCTTTGGAGAGCCGGAAGAAGGGCCGCGGCAATTGAAACCCGCCGAGCACACCGGTGAACATCCCTTTGATCGCCCGGCTGGTCGCCTCGAATTCCACCCCGGGACGCGAGGAGCGGATGGTCATGTAGGTGTCGCCCGTCGGGTCAGTCGTCTGCGGCTCCGTAGGGCCGCCATTGGAGCGCGTCGCGACCACGAAGCCGTCACCGGGCGACAGGGGTCTCTCGCCTACCTTGTAGACCTGTCGAAGCGTCGCATATGTTCCGACCGTGAATGGTCCGATTTCCGACGTGGTCAGTGAGCCGATGGCGTCCGGATTGGCTTCGCGCAAAGCCAGCTCCCTTACCCAGCTGTCGATCGTCTGGTGCAGCTTCAGCGATCGAGGGGAGTCGATCGTGAGGGCGCTGTCCGGAGCGCGAGCGACGGACACGTAGTAGGGAAGATCGGGATCAATCGGCCAGCCCTGCAAAGCGTAGGCGTTCGCCCACGGCCAGAGAATGTCGAGCCGGGCGAGAACGGAGGAAGCGTCAGTCGGTTTGGCCGCGACATCTGACTTGAGGTTCTCGACACGTGTGCGAAGGTCCTGAGGCAGATACTCGGCGGCGGACGCGGCAGTGTCGGCGCGCATCTCCACCTGGTTCACACTGGGAGCGCACGCGACAATCGCCAGCGTGCCTAGGATGAGGATCGCGTCCCGAAGCCTTGGCAAAGGTGCCTCCATTTTTTGGTGCGAAGCTTCCGAATCCATCGCCTTCGTGTGGTCTGTCGAGGTTACTATACATTCGTATTAATTTATCACAAGGTGAGCGGCGTGGCGAAACTGGCTCGGTGGACGATTGAACGGGCGGACCAACAGACGGGCCGTCGGCATTCATGCCAATTGCCTCAGCGAAACACAAAACGTGGAGGAGACCATGGGCGCGTCACAGACAGACTGGCTAACGCGGCGCAGGCTTCTCGAGGCTGGGGCAGGCGCGGCGTTTGTCGGCGCCGCCATTCCGTTGGCGTTCGGACAGGAGTACAAGAGCTGGGGATCCGAACTCGACCACAAGGAGGCCCATGACCGCTGGGAGAAGCTGGGCATTCGCTCTGACGAACGCGGCCTCAAGCGATTGGGCCTGGCTGTCCGCTACCGCACGGATCCTGAGCGGATCCAACCTTTTCTCGTCGCGCCGCTCGAGGTCGATCCCACGGCCGAAGTCCAGATCAATTTTTTCATCATCATGAATGCCCTCGGCGGCTCGAACGTTTTCACGCCCGGACCGGTCTACGGCGAATGCGACATGTATGTGAGCTGTCTTTACAAGGGCCACAGGGCGATGACCTGCCTGCCCTGGATTCTGGACCAGGATTATGGCCGGTATGCCGGCCGCGAGAGCGTGATGCTGCGCAAGAAGGACGGGCTGATCTTTCTCGACTATCGCGACGGCGCCCTCCACGCTGCGGTGACTCGGCAGGGCAAGACCATGATGAAGATCGAGGCGCCGCTCAGCAAGGAGCCCGCTCATCCCTATTTCTGGTTCCGCGAGACCGGTTGGGGCGAGATGCGATACGATTATCGCCTGAATGTCGACTGGCGCAAAGGCGTGTTCGACGACGGCCCTGTCGAACTCTGGCAGCATTTCGGCTCGGACGAGGGGTATCCGACTGGAATGCCGCCGGAAGACACGTGGGACAGACTGCCGAGGGCAATCGATCTGGCCACTATCAAACTCGATCTCGGCGATCCCAGCCCGCTCGACCCCTACGCGGGCCTGCCAGTGCTGGAAATTCTCGGCGGCTCCGGCTCTCTCGGGCCGGCCCTGCATCCATCCATGGCGGTGCCTCGCGGCCCCAATAAAATTCTTGGAAAGCGTCAGCGGACTGAAAACAACGAGCGCGTCAATTTGGGTCCGGTCGAGAAGGCGCCACTTGAGCCGCTGGCCTGGATCCACAAGGGTTTTGATCCGCCAGTGTTTCGCGGCAAGCCCTACAAGCCGGCTGGATGGCCCGCCAAGGCAGGCGCAATCGCTTTGCCGCGCGAGGTGATCGAGGCCTACAAGGCGCGCGAGGCCATTGAAGTCGGCCCGGCGAGCATCGTCGATCTCACGCTGGCGCTCGATCCGGCCCTTCACGCCCGCTCGGTTCCGGCCGCGTTCCAGCCCGGCCCGACGCCGCACCTGCGGCTCTTGGCTCTTGCTGTCGAAACGTCCGACGTTTCGACGACGCCGTTCACGGAATTCTGGCTGTTGTCGGCCTGCCAGGCGGAAGGTGCGCCGGCATGGCTTGCGCTCGCTCACATTGTCGGCTGGGGCGGCGATGTTCTTAACGGTCGTGAAATCTGGGGCTATCCCTCAAAGCTTGGCGAACCGTCGCTCGAGATCACGCCGGATGCGGTCGCGATCCGAGGCCGAAGGGTGCATCGTGACTTTGTTCGCGTCGATGCAAAGCTGGACCGGACGCGTGATGTGAGTGCGTCCAAGACAGCAATGACCGTTGTCGGCGCGCAGATTCAGCCCAAGAGCCGTCAGCCTCGCCATAAATGGGTGCTCAATCCCTGGTCGCTCGACATGACCGCCGCGCGAACCGTGCAGCCGTCAGCCGTCTCGCTAAGCTTTCCAAACGAGCCCGGCCCGGATCTCGTTGGCCTTTCCGATCCGTGGTCTGAATTCGCCAGCGCGAAAGTCATAACCGCAGCCGTTGGCTGCGGCTCGATCCGGCGGCTACCGGCGAGAATACTGGGACCGGTTTTGCCCGATAGCGCCGCATTCGTCGTTGATCGAGGCGATGGGTTTCGTCCGGTTCCCAACAAACCCGTGACGAGTTTTCTGGTGCGTACATCCGGGTGACGCAGTCGGTCATGTCGGCCTATCTATGGCGTCGCGCCTATCCGAACCGGCGGGCGCCTGGAGTCTCTGGCTGGAGATCAGGCCCGCTACGAAGGAAGTGAAAATGAGGAGACGATCCGACAATCGCTTGGGTGCGCCACCCGCACAGGACAGGGCGCGTTGTGGAAAAAGGTCGCAGTGTGTCGTTCGCGAGGGAGGGTCTCAAGCCGATCATGGCGAGGATCTGCTTCGTCGTTCGCGTGTAGCGCCGCGTGATCCTGATCGACCCGTTGCGATCACACGGCGAACAGCACTCACCGGCGTCTCGGCAGCGGTTATTGCGGCGGCATGCGCCGGCGGCCCCGGTCTGGAAGACGAAATTCGACGTGGAGTTGGCCGCGCCGAGGGTACGTCACGGGGCGAGTGGCCGGTCTATGGCGGCGATTCCTTTTCCCGGAAATACTCACCGCTGGATCAGATTTCGGCTCAGACGGTCAATCAACTTGAGATCGCCTGGATCTGGGATTCACCTGACAACGCGATGATGGCCGATCTGCGCGCCCGCATCGACGGATTCAGGACCGACAACTTCAAGGGCACGCCCCTGATGATTGACGGGCGGCTTTTTATTCGCACCCAGCTAGGCGTTGTTCAGGCCTTCGATCCCCGGACGGGCCTCGCCATCTGGACGCATGATCCGGGCGGTTACACCGGACCGCGTCCGCTGAGCTACGGATTCACAACGCGTGGCGTCGCGTTCTGGCGCGACCCAGCGGGGCGAGGACGCATACTTTCGACCACGGCTGACCGCCGCTTGATCGCCCTTGACGCCGAAAGCGGCGAACCGGTCGCGGGCTTTGGAGCGGGCGGAGCAATCAACCTGGACGAGAGCGTTCGGCGCATGCCCGAGAATCCCTGGTTCGTGAACTACAGCAATCAGGTGCCTGTCATCGTCGGGGATGTTGCGATCATTGGTTTCGTGGTCACCGACACGGAGGCTGGCTATCTGCCAAAAGCCGACAAGCACGCGCGACCCATCGTGCCTCCAGGAGACATTCGCGGCTTCGATGTCCGAACCGGAGAGCTGCGTTGGACATTTCATACGGTGCCCGACGAGGGCGAGCTTGGCGTCGAAACCTGGGAGAATGAAAGTTGGCGCTGGGTAGGCGGCTCGAACGCATGGTCGCTGATGAGCGCCGATCCTGAGCGAGGACTGGTATATGTTCCGCTCACATGCCCGACGTTCAACTACTTTGGCGGTTTCCGCCAGGGCGACAATCTCTTTTCCGGTTCGATCGTCTGCCTCGATGCGACAACCGGAAAGCGAGCCTGGCATTTCCAGACGATTCATCATGACGTGTTCGACTATGATCTGCCGTGCGCACCTATCCTGGGCGATATCACCGTCAACGGTCGCGTGGTTCCGGTCGTTACTCAATTGGGAAAGAACGGGTTCGCGTTTGTCTTCAACCGGGTGACGGGCGAACCAATCTGGCCGGTCGAAGAACGCCCGGTTTCGCAATCGACCGTGCCGGGTGAACGCACGTCGCCGACACAGCCCTTTCCGAGCCGCCCTCCGCCTTTTGCCGGTCAAGGCATGGCGGATGAACGCGTGCTGGATCTTACGCCAGAGCTGAAGGCGAGGGCGCTGGCGCTCATGGCCACGTTCGAACGGGGCCCGATCTATACACCGCTCTCCCTGCGCGGCGCTGTACTCGCCCCCGGCATCAGCGGAGGGGCCAACTGGCCCGGCGGCGCATTCGATCCCGAGACGGGCGTGCTCTATGTCACGGCAGTGAACGATGTGACGATCAGATCGCTTGTCCCGGAGGACAATTTCTTCGGTTACAGATTCCGTCAGCACGCTTCGCGCATCGAGGGGCTGCCGCTCGTAAATCCGCCCTGGGGTACATTGACCGCATTGAATCTGAACACTGGCACGATCACGTGGCAGATCGCCAATGGCCGGGGACCGAAATCCCATCCGGCGCTCGCCGCGCTATCGCCGGCTGATCTCGGCACGCCTTCCAAGTCAAACGCCATGGTCACGGCGACGCTGGTGTTCGCGGCCACGAGCGCCGACACGGTGAACGGCCCGCCTCCCGACCTATCCACGGTGCGAACTGCGCCTGGCGTCAATCAGGCGCGTCTCGAGGAGCTTGGGTTCAACCGCCATGCGACCGTAAGGGCGTTTGACAAGGCGACGGGCGAAATCGTGTGGGAGCACCCGATCGGACCATCCTTCAATGACGGCGGGGCGCCGATCACATACTCGTGGCAGGGCCGGCAGTATCTCGTGCTACCCGTCGGAGGCGCCGCTGACACAACGCACCTGATCGCATTCGCTCTTCGCGAAAACAGAACGCCAGCGCTTTCCACTTCATGATCTCGTTTGGCCGCAATTCTTCCCGAATCGACAGGGCGGCCGACATTGACTTTCCGCACGCTATTGGAGACCCGACCTTGTCGGAACGCCGCCACGCTTGTCGGCGCACGGCACATGCCCATCAGGAATAGTCTCGCATGAAGTCGCCGCCAAGATCGAAACAGTCGACCGTGTCCTCCGTCGGCAGGATGGGAACGGGATCGAAGAAAGTCGCCGAACGAGGAACGCCGAGCCGCCGACAGAAACAGATCTATGTCGAGGCCGCCCGGCTTTTTATGGAAAAGGGCTTCGGCAGCACGTCCATGTCCGACCTGGCCGAGGCGGTAAAACTCACCAAGGCGGGTCTCTATCATTCCATTTCCAGCAAGGAAGACCTTCTGTTCACGGTGATCCAGTTCGGCATGGACGATTTTGACGATCAGGTTCTGAACCCTGCCTTGGAGATCGCCGACCCCTGCTCGAGGCTGCAGATGGCTCTTGCGCTTCACGTCCTGAACGTCACGCGTGTGGGCGATCCGGCCGGCAACGCAGGCAACCCCGTCACGACCATTGTTGACCAGGTCCAAGGACTGTCGCCGGCGCGCCAGCGCATCGTGGCGCGGCGCAAATATCAGTACATAGTCTTTCTTCGCGATACTCTGGACGAATTGCGCAAGCAGGGTCGGTTGCTGGACAATCTGGACACCACCGTCGCGGCACTGTCCCTGTCGGCGATGGTTTTGGGGATCGCAAAGTGGCGGCGGCCAGGCGGTCGTCTGGCGGTTGCCCAAATCAGCGAACAGGTTGTCGGGATGGCGTTGCACTCGGTCCTGAAACCCGAAGTCGTCGCTCGAGCGATGAGAGATCCTCCCGTGTTGCGTGAGAGCAGCTAGCAACAGTCATAACCGCGTGGCGGGCGATGCGCCGAGAACATGTACGTCATCGCAACGGCGCAAGAACGGCCAATTCCAAAGTGTTCATGCTCCAACTTGTCATTTGAAGTAAAATCGTACGACCGAACGGTAGGTTTTTCTTTTCCTTGCCTCGAGGGCCTGTTAGACACGGCGCCAAGCCTTCGAGTTGGCGTGTTGGTTTTGGGAACCCGTCAATGCCTCCGAGATTTCTGGTTTGCCTCGGACGACGGATATTGATCGACCAATCGCATTCGATCGGTGAGCCCCGTATCTAACCTCCTTTTGGGGCCATCCACCTGCCGGCGCGACGCTAAGTGCGTCGCGCCGGACTTCCTCCCGCGCCGCGAGTAGCAGAACCGTGTGGGCGGAGGAGAGTTAGCGGGCAATCTCCTCGCAGAATTAGGCTCGTCCGCCGTCGGTGACGGCGTTGCTGATCCGCGCTCGACGGTGAAGGGGTCGGCATCTAGTGTAGTCGCCAGCGGACAGGGGATTGCGAGATGGTTACGACGCGAGACGGTCCATTCGACGCCGTTGTCGTGGGATCAGGCGCGGGCGGCGCGATGGCCGCCTATGTCCTGACCCGGGCCGGGGCCAAGGTGCTGATGCTTGAGGCAGGGCGTGACTACGATCCCGAGGAAGCGCCGATGCTGAATCTGGCGCGGGACGCTCCATTGCGAGGGTCGGGTACGCCTGACAAACCCTTCGGCTTCTACGATGCGACGGTGGACGGCGGTTGGGAAATGCCGGACGAACCCTACAGTGTCGCCGAGGGTTCCGCATTTATGTGGTGGCGCAGCCGTATGCTGGGCGGGCGCACGAATCACTGGGCGCGCAACTCCTTTCGCATGGGACCCTACGACTTCAAGCCATTCACGCGAGACGGTCTCGGAGTCGATTGGCCTATCTCTTACGATGAGATGGCGCCCTGGTATGACCGCACAGAAAAGCTGGTCGGCGTCTACGGCGCCAATCTCGGCCTTGAGAACCACCCGGACTCCGGGCCAGGCGTCCTCCAGCCGGCGCCAAAACTGCGCGCATGGGAACTGTTCCTCAAGGCCGGCGGAGCAGCGCTCGACATACCGGTCGTTCCCGCGCGCCGAGCCATCCTGACCACCAAGATCGACGAGCGCCAGCCCTGCTATTGGGCGTCCCCGTGTGGCCGCGGATGCAGCATTGGGGCAGCCTTCCAGACCACGACGTCGCTTATTCCATGGGCGAAGGCGACGGGAAACCTGACGGTCCTAACGGGGGCGATGGTGTACGAAGTGATGCTCGATTCTTCGGGAAAGGCTTCGGGCGTCCGTTACATCGATAAGGCGTCAGGGTCGCATCGCGAGGCCAAGGGACGGGTTGTCGTGCTGGCCGCGAGCACGGGCGAGACCGCCCGCATTCTCCTCAATTCGCAGCCCAACGGGCGATCAGAAGGCCTGGCCAATTCGAGTGGGCAGGTTGGCCGGAATCTGATGGACACGGTGGGCTCCAATGTCAGCGCGTATTGTCCGGCGCTGGAAGGAAGACCCGTCTACAACGAAGACGGCGCCATGGGGCTGCACGCCTACATACCATTTTGGCTCTATAAGGAGCAGGCGGCGGGCCGACTGGACTTTCCGCGCGGCTATCACGTCGAAATCGGCGGCGGCTTTGGCGAACCGGGCGTCGGTGGCTACGAGGGTTTCGATGGTTATGGGAGCGGCCTCCGTCAACAGGTCAGACAACGATACGGCGCCAGGATCAGGCTGACACAGCGCGGCGAGATGATCCCGAACGAGAAATCCTTCTGCGCGATCGATCCCGACAGGAAAGACAAGCTCGGCATTCCGGTGCTGAAGTTCAGTTTCGCTTGGTCCGACCATGAACTGAAACAGGTCACTCATTTCCAGACGGCTATGCGCGCGTTGATGGATCGTCTCGGCGGGGAACTTACCAGCGAAGCGGCGGCGCCTGAAAAACTTATCTCCGTCGGCGGTGAAATCATCCACGAGGTCGGGACGGCGCGCATGGGCATGAAGGCGGACCAGTCGGTGACGGACAGATTCAACCGGACATGGGACGTCGATAATCTCTACCTCACCGACGGGTCGATCTTCTGTTCCAAGGCGCACAAGAATCCGACCATTAGTATCCTGGCGCTTTCCATGCGCGCGTCCGATCATATCGCGACGCGGCTCAAAACCGGCGAGATTTAGGGGCGCGACGTGAAACACACCTTGATCCGAACGCTTCCCGTCATCGACAGGCGAGCGACTTTGCGCTGGCTGGCGGGCGCCTTGGCCGTCGGTCAACTCGCCGCGTGTGGAGAGACGTTTGGGGAATCGGCTTGGCTTGCGCCGACTCCAATCACTGGAAATGGGACCGGGCGTGATCCCAACCTGCTGGAGCCGGCCGCGCCTTGGCCCCTGACCCTGACCCAAGCGGAGTTGCTGGCGACGAAAGCGCTGGTCGATCTGATTCTGCCTGCCGAGGGAGACGCTCCAGCCGCCTCCGAAGTCGGAGTCCCGGCATTCATCGACGAATGGGTCAGCGCGCCGTATCCAACACAGCAGGAGCATCGCGCGCTCATCGTGCCGGGTCTCGCCTGGCTGGACGCAGAAGCAATTGCGCGAGGCGGCAAGCGGTTCGCGCTGCTTGACGCCGCCGCCATGAAAGCGATCGCCAACGACATCGCCTTCGGGGGGCGCTTGAAGGGGGGATGTCCCGAGTTCTGTTGAACTTCGTCTGAGCGACGCTGCCTTGTTCTAGTTACGCGACCCTGGATGTCGGGGCAATGCCCGTTTCAGCCAAGTGGTTCTGATG